>Ga0209402_10000009_pt1 | contig 294574 bp, 281 predicted proteins | sample ArcticOcean_MG_C_3_FD_187437 | JGI IMG/M metagenome (GOLD analysis project Ga0209402, IMG submission 187437) | Marine microbial communities from western Arctic Ocean - ArcticOcean_MG_CB8_126 (SPAdes) (version 2) | ecosystem: Environmental > Aquatic > Marine > Oceanic | place: Arctic Ocean...
CGCGGCTTCGGTGGTGTGCTTTAGCCCCGTTACATTTTCCGCGCAAAATTCCTCGACTAGTGAGCTATTACGCACTCTTTAAAGGATGGCTGCTTCTAAGCCAACCTCCTAGCTGTTTTAGCAATTTAACTTCGTTTCACACTTAGCACACACTTGGGGACCTTAGCCTGCGGTCTGGGCTGTTTCCCTCTCGACAATGGAGCTTATCCCCCACTGTCTCACTGCCCGGGACCATCTTGCGGCATTCGTGGTTTGGTTAAGTTTGGTAGGCTCACGCCCCCTTACCTATCCAGTGCCCTACCTCCACAAGACTACCCGAACGCTGTACCTAAATACATTTCGGGGAGAACCAGCTATCTCCGTGTTCGATTGGCATTTTACCCCTACCCTCAGCTCATCCCAGCCTTTTGTACCAGACACGGGTTCGGTCCTTCACCCAGAGACTATCTGGGCTTCAACCTGGCCAAGGGTAGATCACACGGTTTCGGGTCTAATCCATACAACTTAACGCCCTATTCAGACTCGCTTTCGCTATGGCTCCGGAATTCCAATTCCTTAACCGTGCTGCACAAATTAACTCGCCGGCTCATTCTTCAATAGGCACGCAGTTAGCCCGACGCATCGAGCCTTCTACGGCTTGTAAGATTACGGTTTCAGGTCTATTTCACTCCCCTCTCGGGGTACTTTTCACCTTTCCTTCACAGTACTGGTTCACTATCGGTGTCCAAGAGTATTTAGCCTTGGAGAGTGGTCTCCCCAGATTCCCACAAGATTTCTCGTGTCTCGCGGTACTTAACAAATTCTCAAGAGTTTCGTCACTTTCGCCTACAGGACTATCACCTTCTACGGTCGTCCTTTCCAGGTGCGTTTGGCTAGTTCAGAAATTTCTTACTCTTCGCCCTCATTTGAGGTTTAGGCGGAGAAATGTTGCAACACCAAACGGACATAGGACCTCACTCCACTAAGCCCGCCTGGTTTAGGCTATTCCCCTTTCGTTCGCCACTACTAGGGGAATCTCGGTTGATTTATACTCCTCGCGTTAATTAGATGTTTCAGTTCACGCGGTTCCCTTTCCTTACGGAATGTCCTGGTATGACCCAGAACGGGTTTCCCCATTCGGGTATCCCCGGTTAAGCTTGTTAGACAGCTAGCCGAGGCTTATCGCAGTCTTACTACGCCCTTCTTCGGCTCTTGGACCCAAGGCATCCACCGTAATCCCTTAATAACTTGACCCACATTAAGGCAATTCTATTGTTCTTATTTTGCCTGTTCCTGGCTTTTGGTGCATAAAATAAAACCAAAAGCCGTGACCTCATTTCTGAGGTCGGGACTCGTTATAATTCGACAGAATTCAGTTGTTAAGGTGCAAAAAAAAAGCCGGGGAAAATCCCCAGACCGAAGTCAGGATTCTATAGAATGTTTAAATCTCTGTAGTAACCCTATTCGAAAACTCTAAGCATGAAGTCTATACCTGACTGAGTGGCTAGTCAACATGGAATACCGACCAATTTTTATCTATCAACATACGTAACCTGCAGTATAATCTGCTCCATAATGAAAATAGAAAAACAAAACATCACAATAAACCTTTTTGACGGTGAAGGCATAATTCATGAAGGGGACACATTTATATTGACCAACCAACGATTGATGGTTTCAAGCAAACCAGGTCGAAATTCCAATGTGTGGGGTGAGGCCCAGTTGGAAGAATGTTTGGACCCAAAATTGAAAAATGCAGGAAAGTCACCCAGGAAGTGGTTGGGGTACAGATTATTAGCTATAGGATTTGCTATGGTCGGGCTTCAAATGATTCCGTACCTCTTTTTTGGAGCCAATATATTAGGTAAATTCCCCAGTTTAATAGAATCGTTTTATTTTTTGGCCTCTATGCTCACAACAACGGCCGGAACATATTTAACTTTAGGGAGCTATTTGAATAGACCGCCGCACACATCAATCTTATTTGGAGTTCCGGGTTCCAAGGACCTTTTGGCTGTTTTACCTGGTTGGGATAGCGAAGAAGCCGATGAACTTGTATCCAAATATAGAAGAGCTAAAAGAAATATGTAGGCTGGTCTTTCAATTACAAGGGACGTTTAGCTACAAAGTTTTGGAGGCCAAACATGATAGAAAGCATTGGGACATTGTACGCAGGCCATATTGATCTTGAATCAGTTGGATTTGATTCGATTCCTGCCAATGACCGGATTTATACAGAACAGGAACTGAACACCGTTTATTCCAAAGCTGAATCAATAGCCAAAGTGATGGACTCCAATGGGTATGATATTTTGTGGATAGCAGAACATCACTTTCAAAGAGAGGGGTACGAGTGCATTCCTAATGTGCTAATGCTAGCTATCCATTTAGCTCATTTAACAAAAAACATAAGGATCGGATGCGGGTTCAATGTGTCACCGATGTGGCACCCATTAAGAATGGCAGAAGATTATGCAACGGCTGAAATATTAACCAATCAACGGGTCGTTTTTGGGGTGGGTAGAGGTTATCACACGAGAGAAGTTGAATCTTTCGGTAATCCAATGGTGGACGGAGATGCCAACCGGGAGTTATTTGAGGAACAGGTAGATGTCATGTTTAAGGCATTTCATTCAGAATCCTTTTCCCATGTGGGTAAAAATTATGTCATTCCTCCTGAGATTCCATACCGGGGGTACGAACTAAAGGAAATAACCCTAGTGCCTAGGCCACTGCAACGTCCCGTAGAGTGCTGGCAACCCATAGTCAGCGCCAGCGAAAGGGGGTTATCTTTTATGGCCAAACATGGCATCAAAGGAGTCATTGGAGGGGGTGCTGCTCCTGGGGGAGCTAGCGAGAATGTTATCAAAGACTGGCAGAGAATACAGTCACAATATGGGATCGAAACAGATCTCGGCGGAAATTTGTGTATAGGCTTTTCATTCCACATAGCAGATAGCGAAAAACAAGCAATTGAGGAGGCCAGGCCGTTTTATGAAGAAAACATGAAAATGTTTGCTCCTTTAGGAATGGTAAAAGGCCTTACTGATGAACAAATCGGGCAATTGTCCAAAGGATCGCATTTTGCTAAAAATGCAAATTTACCCACTCTTGAACAAGCAATAGAATCAGGGAGCTGGTTGGTAGGTACCCCGGAATCGATCACGGAAAAATTATTAGAAATACAAGGCAGATACCTAGGTCTCAAAGCTATTAACGTTGGTCAAGTAATAGGAACGCCAGAAAAAATAATACTTGAGCAACTGGATCGGTTCGGTAAGGAAATCATGCCTAAGATAAAAAAACAACAATTTTCAAAGGCTTGATACCTTAGAGGTGAAATTCTGTGACCAGGCGGAAAGTAAGTCATTGCATGAACGCTTCGAAGTTTTCCTCCTAACCCAAAGTTCCCAGATCCAAACCCTGCCTCCACTGCCATTTTATTGTGACTAAAATCTCCTCTTTTGACCCTGTACTGCATTTCATTAAATGAATAATTACCAGCAGGTTGTCGACAATTATTCAGCCTTCATTCCTGTATTATTCGCTCTATGGATAAGTATTTAACAAGAGAAAATTACGGGTTTTTACTTGGACTGATCGGAGTTGTAGTTTTCTCATCAACTTTACCAATTACTAGGCATTTGGCCCAAATCGGGTTTACGTCTCTTGAAATAGGCTTTGGAAGAGGTTTTATTGCAGGCCTCGCCTCCCTTCTAATTCTTTTGTTCAAGGGCCACCTTAAATTCGAAAAGCTGCCACATAGGTCAGATTTCACTAAATTGGTCATTACCGCTATAGGGGTGGTTTTTGGGTTTCCTATTTTCACTGCGGTTGCTATGCAGACGATTCCCGCTGGAAATGGAGGCATTGTGCTTGCAGCTGTTCCGCTTTCAACCGCGATTTTCGCTGGGTTTTTATCTGAAGAGAAACCAAGCGTTCGATTTTGGATAATAGCCATCTTGGGGTTTATAAGTGTAATCATTTTTCGATTACTTACCACGGATTCATCGATATGGGATATGGGATTGGGAGATTTGGCACTATTTCTTTGCGTTTTACTAGGAGGTATGGGCTATGCCCAGGGAGGTATCCTAGGAAAAAGAATGAGTGGCTGGAGGGTCATATGCTGGTCATTAGTAATAAGCCTTCCCGTGGTTGTGCCGTTAACTTTAATAAATTTTGATTTTACTCATTTAGTACAGATTACCGGTGATTCTCCCAAATCAATCATTTTATTTACATTTTTATGCCTATTCAATAATTTGATTGGATTCTTTTTCTTTTATGAAGGAATGGGGATGGGAGGAGTAGCAAGAGTTAGCCAAATAGATTTATTCAGGCCATTTCTAACGTTCTTTTTCTCGGTTGTATTTCTTGCAGAAAAAATGAGTGTTATATCCATATTTTTCTTATTGTTGATTATAGTAATTGTTTATTCGAGCAAGAGAAGTAAAATTATCTGAATGCTTTATCTTGGGTGACTTGTCCAATTCTCAGTTTTCCTAAGTTCTCGATATGCTGTTTCTGAATACTAGAGGCAACCTGGGTGTATAAATCAGCAGTAATGGCGATACTAGCATGACCCAAATTTCCTGGGGCTACTTTCAAAGGTTCGCTAGAAAATAAAAACCCCGACGCACGTGAATTCCTCAACCTATGAAAATGGCATCCTCCCCTACCCAACTTTTGAGTTTTTGTTGATCCTAGTTTTTGTTGATCCTGGTTTGTCTCATAAGAAACGGATCTGTTTGAGATGGAAGAAGAGGGCAGCCGAAAGGCTATGCGTAAGATTGTAGAGGAAGGTATAAAGGAGTTTGTGTGAATCAAAAAAGCTTCAATTACTGAATGGCAAAACCGCCCCATAGAGAAGCCTCAAGGGCCATGGCATTTTTTATATTTCCTGCCACTACCACAAGGACATTTTTCATTCCGGCCTATTTTGCCAGATGCATTTATCTTTATCCGGTTTGATTCTTGGCATTTTGCGCAAGTACAAGCCACGGGATGTTCTTTATGCCAGTTGGTACGTGATGTCACAATGTTTGTCCTGAGTATTTAAAAACAACACAGCCACACAATTTGGTTAAGTCATGGTTTTTCATAACATTATCACATACCATAGGGCGGTGATTTGTATGCAATAATCGGAGATTGGAGATTAAGGTGCCAGGTCCATTAGACGGTATAAAAATTGTTGAGTTCACCCAAATAATAGCTGCCCCATTTGGAGGCATGTTACTGAGCGACATGGGTGCTGAGATAATTAAAATTGAACCCATCGAAGGTGAACCGTGGAGACTCCACACTGAATTTATACCCAAGGAAAGTAAAACATTCCTTTCGCTGAATCGTGGGAAAAAAAGCCTGCCTTTGGATCTTCAAAGTCGAGAAGGCCTTGAAATCGCTCAGAAACTTGTCGCAGATGCAGATGTGGTAATCATAAACGCCCGACCCGATGTACCTAGGAACTTGGGAATTGACTATGAAACCCTCTCTCAGGTCAACCCAAAATTGATATATTGTGACAATACTGCCTTCGGCCGACAAGGTCCCCATGGGTATAGACCAGGTTATGATTTGATTATTCAAGCTATGAGTGGCCTTTTAGCTGCCGACAATAAGGTTGTTGATGGTGTCCCCCAACAGGTGACTGCAACGGCCGTTGCAGATTACACCACAGGTGTTGCGATTGCCTGGGGAGTCAGTGCCGCCTTGTTTTCGAGGGAACGCACGGGTAAAGGACAAAAGATCGACACGACTTTGCTTTCGACATCCTTACTCATCCAAGGTGGGTTTATGGAAGTGGAAGAACACGGAAAGGAAGAGAAAGATGAATTGGTTGAAACTTTGGGGGCCTTAAGGAAAGCCGGCTTACCATACCAAAGTCTATTGGACCAACAACAGCTTTTTTCGCCATTTAATACCGCATTTCGTATCTATTACACTACATACCAAACTGCCAACGACGTTATTGCCATCGCTTGCTTAAGCAACAGACTTCGGAAAAAAGCCGCCGATGCAATTGGTGTAGTGGATCCAAGGTTTTCAAAAGGCTATGATCCTGAAGATCCATCCATAGTGCCAGCAATAGAATCGCTATCGGAAGAAATGAAATCCATAATACTTACCAAAACAGGTGAAGAATGGCTTTCAATTCTTGATGCAGCGGGAGTCCCGGCTGGTCCTGTGAGGTTTATACAAGAATTGATTAATGACGAACAAGTAATTGCAAATGACATGGTAGTAGAAGTAAACCACTCACTTGCAGGGAAAATTCGAATGGCTGGGCCTATGATACAAATGAGTGAAACGCCTTTGGCAGTGCAATCAGCATCACCTGCTTTGGGAGAACATACCGATGAAATCATGTTCGAATTGGGCTATTCTAAAAGTGAGATTGACGATTTAAAATTCCGAAACATAACCCTCTAGAATTCATTTTTCTCGGCAATATAACAATCCATAGCCATTTTCACGTTGAAGCACTCATGCCTAAGAGATACAATTGTTTAGTCGTCCCATAAGGAACTTTCATTTCGAAGAGGAGTACAAAAATAAGGTATGACCTATATTATCGCTGAACCATGTATTGATTTGTTGGATAGAGCTTGCATAGATGTCTGCCCAGTTGACTGCATTTATGAGGCAGAAGAGCATAATATGCTACTGATAAACCCCGAAGAATGCATCGATTGTGCGGCCTGCGAGCCAGTTTGCCCCGTAACTGCCATATTTGCCGAAGACGACGTGCCTGCCGATTGGGATAAATTTACTAACCTGAATTACGAGTATTTCGGCCAGAAAAGATAAAAAGGTGGGCTTGTCTAGCCTTTCTTCAAAATGAAGTTGATTTTTACACAGACCAATCTCTGGATTGGATATTGACAGCTATCAGATTGACTTACTCAGGTGAGTAACCGTCTCAAAGTTGCCGATCACCTCATTCTTGAAAAATTCGGAGATACATTCTCATGAATAAAAATGATAATTCCCCAGATCTAATATCAAAAAGGATTTTGCAGACCCCCTCAGGTAGTTACACCTATTACCCTATCGACTCTGCCGAAAATGCTGGGCTAATAAACATCGATAAAACCCCTTACTCAATAAGAGTTTTATTAGAAAATGTGATACGTAACGCCGATGGAGGCCCTGCAACTGAGGATCATATAAAATTAGTGTCTTCTTGGCGTCCAAATAATAAACCGACTACTGAATTCCCCTACATGCCAGGAAGAGTCCTACTCCAAGACTTCACCGGGGTTCCCGTAGCAGTAGACATAGCAGCCATGAGGGATGCCGTGAGCGAGTTGGGAGCTGATGCATCTATCATCAATCCAATTGTCCGATCAGATATGGTTATAGACCATTCAGTCCAAGTGGATAATTTCTCTGTGCCCAACGCACTCAGCCTGAACATTGAAATGGAATTCGAGAGAAACACTGAAAGGTACCAGTTACTAAAATGGGCTCAAAACGCTTTTGATAATTTTAAAATAATTCCTCCTGGCACCGGAATTGTTCATCAAGTTAACCTAGAGTACTTGGCAGAAGTTGTTTTGAGTGGAGACGATGTAATCAACCCTGTGGCCTTTCTGGATACATGTGTAGGAACTGACTCTCACACTACTATGGTTAATGGTTTAGGAGTATTAGGATGGGGAGTGGGTGGAATCGAGGCCGAAGCAGTCATGCTGGGGCAACCATACTATATGGTCGTACCTGAGGTAGTTGGAGTAAGACTGACTGGGAACCTCCCAAATGGATCCACAGCAACTGATCTGGTTTTATCGATAGTGGAAATGCTACGTTCAGTGGGGGTAGTAGAGAAATTCGTTGAATTTTATGGCCCCGGTTTGAAAGAATTAAGCCTTGCTGACCGAGCCACAATAGCAAACATGGCCCCTGAATATGGGGCAACCTGTGGGTTTTTCCCTATAGATCATCAAACCCTAAAATATCTAAAAGATACTGGACGTGATACAGCAGTAATAGAACTGGTAGAACAGTACTCAAAAACGAATAAATTTTATTATGATGACCAAATGGAACCCGATTACAGTGTAAATATTGATTTTGACATATCTACAGTGATCCCATCCATGGCAGGGCCCAAACGTCCACAAGACAAAATTGCCCTAGAAAACATTCCAGAAAATTTTTTGAAATCTTTTGCTGATTCATCAGGTCGGAACCATAAAATACAAATCAATGAAGAAGAAGTGGAATTTGGCGATGCCGCAGTAGCAATTGCAGCTATAACAAGTTGTACCAACACCTCGAATCCATCTGTTATGGTGGGAGCCGGTTTATTGGCACGAAACGCAAGAGAAAAAGGATTGCAAAGGAAACCATGGGTTAAGTCGAGTTTGGCACCAGGTTCCACTGTAGTGACTAGATATTTAGAAGCTGCAGGATTAAATGAGGATCTTGATTACTTGGGTTTTAACACAGTGGGTTATGGTTGCACCACCTGCATTGGCAATTCAGGACCACTACCACAACCGGTCGCGGAGGCGGTTTCCAATAATGATCTAACTGTAGCAGCGGTTCTAAGTGGGAATAGGAATTTTGAAGGCAGGGTCCACCCCCAAGTTAAAGCTAATTATTTGGCCTCTCCAATGCTGGTAGTGGCCTATGCTATCGCTGGTAGCGTGGATGTCAATCTGATAGAAGACCCAATCGGTCAGGATTCATCAGGAAATGCGGTTTTCCTGAAAGACATTTGGCCCACGCAAGATGATATTTCAAAAACGATATCTTCATGTCTCACACCAGAAATGTTCCAAGAACAATACAGTAAGGTGGTCGATGGCCCTCAAGAGTGGCAAAACCTAGAAACGTCTTCTACTTTAAATTTCAACTGGAACAAAGAGTCTACATATATTCAAAAACCTCCGTATTTTGACAATTTTTCCAAAAACCCTTCTGAAAGAACAGAAATCATCAATGCCCGGGTTCTAGTTTACTTGGAGGATTCAGTAACCACGGATCATATTTCGCCAGCAGGATCTATACCTCCGAGTAGTCCAGCAGGTCAATTTCTACTGGGGAATGACGTCCCTCGTCAGGAATACAACTCATTCGGATCTAGAAGAGGGAATCACGATGTAATGGTTAGAGGTACATTTGCAAATATTAGACTTAGAAATAAGTTAAACCCAAACATGGAAGGCGACTGGACTGTCCATCAGCCTTCCGAAGAAGTTATGCGTATTTACGAAGCTTCAGAAAAATATAAATTTGAAAAAGTTCCTTTAATCATTATTGCAGGTAAAGAATATGGTACCGGCAGTTCGAGAGATTGGGCTGCTAAAGGACCTATGCTCCTTGGGGTTAGAGCCGTAATAGCCGAAAGTTTTGAGAGAATCCACAGGTCAAACCTAATAGGTATGGGAGTTTTACCATTAGTTTTCACAAACGGACAAACAGCTGTGTCGCTTGGCTTAGATGGAACAGAAACATATGATATACCTGGGGTTGCAAATAGTGTAACTCCTTCTTCCATCATTGAAATTACTGCCACCTCAAAAGCAGGTGAGGTGATTAAGTTTGAGCTTTTAACCCGTATAGACACTGAAATTGAAAACGAATATTACAGACACAACGGACTCCTGCCCTATGTACTTCGTCAAATGATGTCTGAAAATTCAGTTTCATGAGAACTGGATTTGAGTCCAAAGGTTTAGTTGTCACGTAATGCTAAGTTCCTTAAGCCGTTCGCCAAGTTGAATTTTCAAGGCCTGATGTTGTTCTGAAGATAATTCATAATCTAAATTCAAAACTTTGGCGGCTTCTATCCCGGCCAATGAAACAAGGTCTATATCAGATGGATCTGCGACTCGAAAAAAGGGAGTCCCACTTTGTCTCCTACCTCCTATCAGATCTCCAGCACCTCGCATTCGCAAATCTTCATCTGCTAACCTGAATCCATCATTTATTCTATGCAAAATATCCATGCGTTCTTTCGAGTCACCACTTGGGCTGTCAGACATCAAAATGCAATAACTCTGATGTTCTCCCCTACCAACTCGACCCCTGAATTGATGCAATTGAGAGAGCCCAAATCTCTCCGCACCATCGATCAACATTACACTAGCGTTGGGAATATCTACCCCAACTTCGATTACGGATGTGGCCACCAAAATATGTAATTTCCCAGACCGGAAATCGTTCATTACTGACTCCTTTTCTGACAATTTCATTCTTCCATGCAGCAATCCCACTTTCATTTCAGGAAAAATATCCTTTGACAATTTTTCGTACTCTTCAACGGCAGCCCTTGATTGTAAGGATTCTGATTCCTCAATCAATGGGCAAACAACGAATACTTGTCTACCTTTGAAAATCTCCTTTCGTATAAACCGATGTACTTCTTCGCGCTTATCCTGTTCATAGACATATGTTTGAATAGGTTTCCTTCCGACCGGCATCTGGTCTATCACAGACAAATCCAAATCTCCGATCATAGTAAAATATAAGGATCGGGGTATGGGGGTAGCTGACATAAGTAACAGGTGAGGGCGAGGTTCTATATGATCAAATACATTTTTCTGATTTATGCCAAATCGATGCTGTTCATCTACAACAAGTAAAGCCAAATTAGGTATGTCAATTGAATTCTGTATAAGAGCATGGGTTCCAACGATAATGTCGGCCTGACCAGAGCGAATAATTTCTTGGGTAAGGGCTTTTTCTCGGTTTCCCAAGCTCCCGTTTAGCAAAGCAATCGTCAATTTGTTATCGGAACCTTGTAGTTTGGTTTCAATAACGTTCGGCAAACCCTCCATCAAAGGAATTGAACTAGAATCAGAGAAAAAATTCCGTAAAGTCATAAAATGCTGTTCGGACAAAACCTCAGTTGGTACCATCATTGCCGATTGATAACCATCCACTGCCGCCTGTATCATCCCTGTTAAGGCAACCAGTGTTTTTCCGCTTCCTACGTCTCCTTGGAGGACTCGGCGCATGGGGATACCACTATATAAATCCTCACCAATCTCATCCATGCATCTAGATTGAGCTAAGGTGAGTTTAAATGGTAATGTGGAAATAAATTGGTCAAGTACGTCACGGTTTTGATTTAGCGATATCCCGGAAACCTGATTCTTCCAATCAAGTTTTTTCTTACGCATGATCAGCTGTACTAAAAACAATTCGTCAAAAGCCATTCTTCTTCGTGCTCTACTGAAATCTTGAATATTTTTAGGATAATGATATCTAGCAATCGCTTTTTTTATGGGGTAAAGACCTGTCCGGCTGAGCAGAGTTTGTGGTAAATACTCATCTAATTGATCTAAGCTAGAAATAAGGGCCGCATATATTTCCTTTCTTAGCGATTTCATAGAAATACCTTGAGAAAGCCCATATACTGGCACTAATCGGCCTGTGTGCAACCTAGTAAGGCCTGGAATAATATGTTCGTACACCGCATTCTTATATATCGGTCTGCCTTTTTCATATTCCACCTTCCCACTCAGCATCACTTTATGTCCCGGTTTAAGATCTGTAGCTATCCACGGCTGACCATAGAAAATCGCTTTCATTGAGCCTGCAGGATCTAGAAAAACAACTTCCACTCGTTTTCGTTTTTGACTACCTTTCATCGCCAGGGATTTAACAGTCATTTCAGAGGACTGAGTTTCTCCCTCAATCAAATGAGGTATTTCCCGAACATTGCTGAAATCTTCGTGTCGTTCAGGAAAATATAAAATTAAATCCTTAACAGTATCTAGACCTAGGGTTTCCGATATTTTTTTTACTGGCCATCCCTTTCCGTTCTTTTTTAATGATTCAATAGAATCAGCTAAAAATATTTCTTTTCGCTTTCGGTTAGGAAGATTAGCTTTTACCTCAGGGTCTAAGACTTGAATTACTTCTGTCACTGCATGAGCCCGTTGTTGTTTATTCAGCATCGAATAACCTTTCAAAGGCTCCAATATCTGATCAGGAAACATTTTTGTATTTAAAGACAAAAAAGCCTCTATCCCTCCTATCACAGTAGAATCATCGAATTCTGAAGCTATCTCCTGTTTCAGAATCTTTTTCAAGGTTTCCATTATCAAATTGCGACTGACCATAGTTTGCCGATATGCCAACTGATAACTAATTACTTAAAACGGAGATCAGGTAATCATAATGAGGTTGTCCGCCTATATGCAGTTCAACGACATCTTCTTCGAAATTTTCCATATTATGATCCAAAAAATTATTGATCCGTTCGATATCACTGCTATTCATTCCGTTACCCAGAAGAACCGTGACATGTTCTACACTTTGCCTCAATTCCTCTCGAATTACTTCCAGAAATAACTCATCTAGGTTATTTCCAGATTTGTGAATCTCCCCTTCAACCATCACCATTGGTTGTTGTTGATCCACCTTCACCCCGTTTATTTTCACCGATCTAGAAGATCTAAATATCGCGATTGTCTTGATATGAGGTATCAATCGACCCATTATTTCTTTGTTTTGCAAAGCCGATATGTCTGGATCAAAATTAAATAGACATTCTAGTCCTTGTACTTGGGTTTCCGTAGGCAATATCTCAATGGTAGAGGTGAGTAATTCAGCGGCTTGATTAGCCGCCGGAATGACATTTTTGTCATTGGTTAAAAGCAAAATAGAATCTGCTTTAACTTGATTTACCGCCGAAACTATATCATCAACGCTGGGATTCATATCCAATCCCCCGTCAATCACCAGATCAACTCCTAGTTCATTATTCATCCTTACAATTCCGTCCCCATTAACAATGGACAGGAGAGCCGTTTGGTCAGATAAATCAATCTGTAATCTAGGTTCTCTCTTTCTGGAAGAATTTAATATCTCCTGGGACTGAGTTTCCATATTCTCTATGGAAACTGACGCAATACTTCCCACTTTAACAGCTTTAGAAAGGGCATTTCCAGGATCGAGGGTATGAATATGAATCCTGAATATCTTCTGCTCTCCCACAATAACAGTGGAATGACCTAGACCTTCAAAAAGTTTCTCCACAATTTGCAAGTTTTGACTAGTATCCAAAAGAAATTGAGTGCAGTATCCAAAATCATCTTCAGATCCAAAATGATCTGATATAAGATTCTCAACCCCTGCACCACCCTCTTCTGGAAATCTCAGCGCAATAGGGAAGGTATTCGGGTCACTACCGTCAAGAAAAACTAACATGCCTTTCAACATAATCTCAAGCCCATAGCCTCCTGAATCGACCACACCACTTTCCTTCAATATGGGAAGCAATTCCGGTGTCCTATTTACCGATTTTTCTGCCTCCTTCACCAGAGATTGAAACAAATGTTTAACAGAAAGTTTTTTTCCTTTAAGAGAGTCCGCTTTGGTCGCAACGTCTGAAAGCACCGTGAGCATGGTCCCTTCAGAAGGGTTTTTCACAGATTTGAATGCCTTGAGTCGAGCGTTATTGATGGCACCAGCTATAATTTCAAAGTCGATTTTAGACCTATGGCAAGACAAATGCTCAACCAGCCCTTGAAATATTTGGGCCAAAATTATTCCGCTATTACCTCTCCCCTCATAGAGAGCTGCCTCTGCTAGTTGATCCATAAGTTCGTAAAGATTATTGTATGAAGCCGATGACATCCGAGATTGAATTCCATTCAATGTACCGTACATATTGGTACCAGTATCCCCATCGGGAACCGGAAAGACATTTAGAGAATTTATAGCATCAACATGTCGCTTAAAAAAAACAACAGAGGAGCTAAACATTCCCAAAAAAGTATCTGCTGCTGTTAGATTGGAATCCATTATAGGTACACCACAACGAAAATATGCTGGAAGTATAATAAAGGATATGGTATTTTTTAACTTGGATTTCTTCCAATGCTAAGGCGATTTATGAACTGTAAACTGGTTCAACGGCCCATAAACATACACGTAATGAAATTACCGAAAGGCGAAAAATGGCTACATGTGAAGCTCCAAATTGTAAAATTCAGGTACGGACAGGTAATAAAGTCAGCCATTCCAAAAGGCGAACACGAAGGACATGGAGTCCGAATATTCACAAAGCCACCGTTGAAATTGATGGCCAGATGAAAAAAGTCAACATATGCACTCGTTGCTTGAGGACCCAATACAAAACAGCGATGAAAGGTTGAGTATTTAATTAATAAAGCATTGTAGGCTTCTTTATACATCAACCGCTGCGTTGACACTCCTTGCCTTGCCTTACTATTATTAATTCCAATCATTTCTAGTCTTAGCTGCTTGTTTAGTAGCTATATGAATAAGTTCACATATTGAGGTTCACTTGTATGGCTGAATACAGCAAACCCGAAGCAGTTGATTGGGCGAGAGAAAATCTTCGTGGGCAATGGTCCACCCTAATGACCCCTTTTACGCCAGAAGATGAGATAGATGAGGAGGGACTTCGGAGGGATATACGGCATGTGAAATCTTTGGGTACTAAAGGTGCCGGTTGTACCTGGGGTATGGGAGAGTTCTGGACCCTAACCAAAGAGGAAAGGTTGCGAGTCTATGACATTGTGAGCGATGAAGCTGGGAATGGGTGGCCGATCGGAGCCCACGTGTCCCATACCTCTTTAAAAGAAATGCTAGATCTAGCCAGCTATGCAGAACATGTTGGGTTTGATTTATTAATCGTGGCCGCTCCTTATTTTGCTACAAAAACTGAGGACCAGGTGATAGATTGGGTCAGAAAATTAGCTGACAACACAAATTTGGCGATTATGTATTACAACTCCCCACAGTTTGGAACTGTTTTAGATGCAAACGGGTTAGATAGAATTTGCAATATTTCGAATGTAGTAGGAGTAAAAGAAGCTAGTTTCAATCCAGAACTTTCAATTGACACTCACCTAAAAATAGGGAATAAAGCTATCATAAGTACCCCTGATGAATGGATATTCCAGAAAGGAAAAGAACTAGGTTTTGAACAACAAGTTATGTTTGCCAACACCTCTGATTGGAGATTTGACACACCAGATTCCAACTACTACGTACAGTTTATTGACAAAGTGATGGAAGGGGATCTAGATAACGATTTTTATGACACTAACATAAAACCGATTAAAGAGGTTTCAGACAAATGGTGGAAATACACTGTGCAAAAAATGGGAGGGGCTTTGCCTGCCTCCTTATGTAAGTATTGGGGTGAAATTATGGGAATGTCAGGTGGCCACGTCAGAGCACCACTGACGGATCTTACAAATGATGAAAAGGACCAGTTGAAAAATGACATAGCAGCCGCTAAAGGCATTCAGTAAATAGGAACATAGAACAGAAATAGTCATGAATAGTCACGAGGAATACCCGAAATGATTCTTATGGTAAGTGTCCAAGATTTATATGAAGCAAAGCAAGCTCTCAAGGGTGGAGCCGATATAGTCGACGTTAAAAACCTTCAAGAAGCCCTAGTTGGTTCAGCTCATCCGAACGTAGTAAAAGAAATCAGAGACGAAGTTCCAAGTGCCCATCATGCAAGCGTGACTCTGGGAGTGGTGCCTGACCAAATAGGGACAGTTTCTATGGCCGTTTATGCCGCAGGAATCCTTGATGCAACCTCGGTCAAAGTGGGCTTCATGGTGAGGGATTACGAAGTTGCATTAGAAACGTTATTAGCAGCAAAAGAAGCTTTAAAAGGAACGCAAACTAAACTCATCGGTTCACTTTTCGCAGACAACCTACTCCATGACGGTGGCATTGACCCAGACCTGATGGTGAAATTAGCGAAAGAAGGCCAATGTGACGGATTTCTAATAGATACTCTTGTCAAAGACGGTAGAAATTTATTCGATTTTATACCCGAAGAACGTCTCAAAGAAATGGTTTTGGAAGGAAAGGAGTTGGGCATGAGCACGGCTTTATCGGGCCATCTGAAAATGAGTGACCTTGACGAACTTTCAAGGGTTAATCCTGATATAGTAGGGGTCAGGGGAGCTGTGTGCCAAAAGGGCGATCGGGATTCCAGAGTTCATTGGGAATCTGTATCGGAGTTCAAAAAACAACTAGATCTCAGGCAAACCGGTGAAATCAATGTTCACAGTGAACAGGGAGCCCCTTCAGTAAACCAAGAATCGGAGGGATGGATAATAATAGATGGGACCGGAAAGACCTGTGCTGGAATAATAGCAGCTCTTAGTATGCAAATAGGTGAGGATTCTTCATCGTTTGTCGAAGTGATTATCCCTGATGTATTAAACACATATGACCTAATAGTCTGGGCAGAAAAAAATAACCATGACATCGTCACCCAAAGAAAAGATGCAGAAGGCTCTGTAAGAATGCTCATTAAGCCATAATTCTGACGCCATTCAACAATTAGAGATGCACTCGGCAATTAATTTTATCGAGTGTTTTTCTATTATGCTAGGATTAAAGAACTGTTATGGACTCAAATATTTATGAAATAGTTGGATTAATACGGGATATCGCATTCATCATTTGCCTCCTGTTGATTTGCATTTTTTTGTTTTTAACTATTAAAAAAATCAACCGGCTGCTGGAATCGCTTACTAGACACTCTCAAAATGTGGAAAACATCACCGATACCATCGCAGATAGGTTCTCGGGGAGTCTGGGGAGGTTCAGCCGCATTTTAAAATTGTTTAGCTTGATTGGAGGATTTTCCAGAAAAAAACACCGAAAAGGAGACAATTAATGGCTAAAGACAATGGTGGCGGCTTTTCCACTGGACTTATTCTGGGGGCAATTATAGGAACCGTTGCTGGAATACTGATGGCTCCTAAACCTGGGGCTGAAACCCGTTCTGAACTTTTAGAGAAAAGTGATTATTGGCGAGAAAAGGCTGAAAAATTTTCAGACATAATAGTTGAAAGACTAGGTCCGACCCTTGAAACAGTTCGAGATAATGTACCCCCAACGATAGAAAATATAAAAGCCCGAATCGACCCTTTGATAGAGCAGGTGAATTCAAGGTTTGTAGGCCCAGACGCCAGCGCACCTGAGAAACATCAAACAGAGAGAGAGAGAACTAACGACAATTCAGAAAAATCCTTGTAACCTAAGAGCTACATCTCACTTTTGGGGTAAGAGCCGAAGATTTTTAACATGGACACTTTTTTTTGAAGCGACTCCAGTGCCTGTTTTATTTTAGGCGTTTTTCTATGCCCGTCGATATCTACCAGAAAAATATAACGGCCCAAACGTCTTTTATTAGGTCTTGACTCAATCTTTGCAAGATTGATATTTCTAGCTGCAAATTCTGCCAGAGACTCGCTAAGTATACCCGGTCCATCTCCATCAAATTCGAAGCAAAGAGAAGTTTTATCGTTTGAAGTTATTTCGTGATCTTCATGAGAGAGAATAACAAATCGTGTTTCATTGTAGGGGTTGTCTTCCACATTTTTTTTCAGAATTGTGGCTCCATACAAATTGGCGGATCTTTCGCTCGATATGGCGGCTGAATTCGGAGTTGAATCTAACATTTCCTCAACAGCCTTGGCATTGCTTAATGAAGCCATCAGGGTGGCTCTCGGTATATTATTCAGAAGAAATTGCCTGCATTGACCCAATGATTGCGGATGAGAAAATACCGTAGTAATACTTTCAAGGTCGATTTCCTTCTGAGCCATCAAATAATGGTTTATTGGAACAATGACTTCACCACAAATCGATAATGTTGAATCATGAATGAGTAAATCGAGTGTGAAAGTCACTCCCCCCTCAATACTGTTTTCTATCGGAACAACTCCTTGACAGGATTCTCCTTCTTCCACTGATTTTGCAACAGCAGGGATTGATTCAACTGGCAAAAGTTCATCCACATCGTTCCAATGTTTAGCTGCTTGCTCACTGTAAGTTCCGGGAGGACCAAGATAAGCGATTTTACGAATAGTTTTATTCACAAATCCTCCACAAGCATGGGTGCGACAAAACTTTGAATTTTTTCGGTTATAAGCTCTGTCACATCAACGACGATATTAATCCCTAGAAGTTTAAGCAGGTTCGCATTGTCTGGATTAGCACTTATCGCGATAATTCCGTCTACTTCAAAATGGTGCTTGGCTATTTGACATGCAAGCATATTGTCTTCATCAGAACTTAGGGTTGATATGAAAAGATCAGCTCTTTTTGTTCCGGCGGTATCTTGAGTATCGATCCTAGTGCCATCGCCTAGAACCACTACTGAACCCAGTAAGTTGTCTGCAAATTTCTGCTTCTCAGCAATTTTCTCTATCAGTGTTACTTCGGCACCAGAGGCCATCAACCATTCCGATACTTTAATGCCAATAGGACCACACCCTACAATGATTGCGTACAAGATATACCTCTCATTAATCCAATCCGCCCTTAATAGTTTCCATGAGCAAGCCATCAGGATTAATAACTTTAATTCCAAGGTTCTCATACATTGGCGAAAGGTTGGAATCGTTAACTAAGCACATCACTACTGGTATTCGCATGACATGACGTGCTAATTGACCACTCATTAAATTGACAGATGCTTTCGCAGTTACCGCTATCAGAAAGTCTACATCCTGTACTCCGGCCTGTCTCAATGATATTTCTTGGGTTCCGTCCCCAATCGCAGTCACAACTCTAGAGCTTTCTAGCAAGTGGGACGGCAGTGCTGAAAATGCTTCCGGGTCCTTATCAAGGACAATTACTATATTCCCGGAGGATGATAATTCAATTGTTATTTGGGTACCTAATGAACCGCAACCAATGACAGCAATCCTTTTCAATCTTTGTACACCAGAATTTGAGTTCCCGTCCGAATTTCGAATCATTTATTTCCTAAAGCCTGCTTACCCAAATTTGCACACATAATTACATCACATTTTGCATTGTCGGTAACATATTCACAAATATTGTCATATAAATTATTAGACTTCTGTTTCTTATGTGCTAAAACTATAAGTTTTGCTTGAATATTCTCTGACTGGCTAATGATTGCGCTCCCCGAGAATCTAGCTTGGAGAATTTCCCCTTTGGATTTGACTTTAAATTTACTTGTTATCTTTTCGATTTGGAAAAGAGCCTTTTCCCCTTTTTCGGTGTCCTCGGGTATTTCCATATCGATCGGGTAGTTCCTGTCGACTTCTATCACGTAAAGTAAATTTATCGGGAGTTTCGTTTGTTTGGCCAAGCGTGAAGCAGTGGTTGCTACATACTCATCACTAGTAGAGCCTGTTATTATTGCGAGGATCATATAGCCGTCTCTTCAATAAGAATTTCAACTTTACAAAAAACTTAAATCTGTCCTTCCAAATCATCTGATGAATCATCCAAGGTTTCAAGATCACTATCCAAAGCCGCAACAATTACAAAATCCCCTGTCCCGACTTTAGAACTCACAGGCGGATTCAAGGTGACTTTCCTCCCTTTGCATAGAGCGACGGCAGTTATCCCATAACTGTCACGGCTATTGGTAAATCCTATTTCTTCAAGTGTTGTGCCCGCCAATTTTTCTGGAACTCTATACCTGCTAACCCCGTAGTTATTCGTTATTTCTAAGTATTCTTCAACACTAGCATTAAACAGGCTATGGGCGAGTCTAGTCCCCATCTCTTCCTCGGGCTGAATAACCCTGTCGACTCCTATCCTCCTGAGAGTACTCGCATGTAATGAATCTCGAGCTCGAGCCACAATTGTTTTTACTCCAATGGTCTTCAGTAGAACGCATGCCATGACACTATCTGCTATGTTAGTCTCGATAGTGATTATAGCTACATCATAATCCTGAATTCCTAGATCTCTCAGTGCACTCTCATTGGTACATTCTGCAGATACAGCGTAGGTGCACTGCCCTAGCACCGACTGAACCCTGGCCTCATCTTTATCAATAGCCAAAACATCGTGGCCAAGGTTATATAGGGTACGAGTTGTACTAACTCCAAATCTGCCAAGACCTATAACTGCAACTTGTTTGTTAGCCATAAAAAAATTACCTTCGGCGTACCTTTTATACGCTAGCCAATTGTAACTGGTTCTGTAGCATACCGATATGGGCTCGCTTCCCTATTAGGAACCATTCTGAGCCCTACTATAATAGGTCCTACCCGACCGATGAACATAGTAATTGCAACTATCATATGTCCTAAACCATTTAGCTCACCAGTAGCGCCAGTACTAAGGCCAACTGTACCGAAAGCTGAAACTGATTCGAATGCTAAATCCCGAATGAGCACATGGCTGTTAGTAAGCGCAAGACATAAAGTACATAAGAATATAAAAGCCAAGCAAATTAATGTCACAGCGTAGGATCTTCGAACTGTGACGGGAGATATTTCTCTACCAAATGCTGTCACATGCGCTCTTTCTCTGATTATGGCTACAATGCTGAGAACGATAATAAAAAAGGTTGTTACCTTAATACCGCCGGCGACTGATCCGGTAGCACCGCCGATAAACATCAGAAGAGACATAAACACATCCGTTGCAGGCCTAGCATACCCATAATCTATTGTTGAAAATCCAGCTGTACGACCGCTCACACCCTCAAAAATGGATACACCAATTTGAGCACTTAATGGCAAATCTCCTATTGTTTTGGGATTGTTACTTTCAGCAAAAAGGAAGAATAAAGTCCCAGTAATTATTAATACTATCGTTGTTGATAATACTATTTTGCTCACTAAAGAAAATTTTCTGATAGAGTCTTTAGAGACTAAGTCAACGACTACCCAAAAACTTAAAGATCCCAGAATTATCAGCCATCCTATGATGCTCAAAACAACAAAATCTTCCCTGAATGCGTGCAAGCCATCAGAGTGGTTCAAAATAACAAACCCTGCATTATTGAATCCCGAAACCGAATGAAACAAGGCTTGCCAGGCGGCCTCACCTGGGGATTCCGAAAACAGGAACCTTGCGAACAAAGCCAAAAAACCTATAACTTGAATTGATATTGCAGCTGCAACTATCGTAACGCTTAATCTCTGGATCCCTCCCATATTTTCGCTTCCCAGACTTTCCCTAATTAGCAACCTCTGAGCCATTGAAACTCTCTGACCGAGAACAGCCAATAGAAAAGCGGCTAGAGTCATAAATCCTAGTCCTCCCACAAACATAAGAAGCAAAATAATAACCTGACCATTTGAAGTCCAATACGTGGCGGTATCTACTACTATCAAGCCAGTAACTGTCACAGCAGAGGTGGCAGTAAATATTGATAAAATTGGATCTCCCCACCCTTGTTCATGATGAGCAAATGGAGCCGACAGCAAAAAGGCCCCCACTAATATCAAAGCCAAAAATACCCCGACCAATATAAGAGGAGAAGAAAAAGTACGGGCATTTATTCTCCTCTCATTTACATTAAAAGTGATAGGAGCTATTTCTGATCGCCGAGGTTTTGTTATAAAAATATCGCCAAGGCGTTTATTGAACCTAGTATCCATTTTGTGATTCTATGTCAGATAAGCCGTGAATAATTATAAAAGAGCTTTGATAATCTGCTAATAGTTTATATTTCAAAGTAGTCGCCAATTATACCAGTCAATTAAAACAAGGCTTTTAAAAGGATTATATATTCCTAAAATGAAGAGAAAGTAGTTCAGCTTTGGCTGGTCCAGCCCTAAAAACACCGATACCCTTAAGAGACAACTTCAAACAACTGGAAATATCGGGAGCCAAGAATAATTGAGAGCACCAAAAGGCTTTCATCTACCACACCCTGACATTCACCTGCCTCACCTAACTTCACCTCACGGATTCCTACCACACGTATTAGACCAATACATTCATTCCCGCTGGAACCACTATTTTTTACAGTGCTGCCTTGCCACAATAGCACTGATACTAATATTAATTATTGGAGATACTTTAAAAACCGCAATAATTGTCGGAATTGCATCCTCTACGTTTACGATATTTGTAGTTCCAAACAGTGTGGCTGCAACGCCTCGCAAAGTGATTGGAGGACACCTCTTAGCAGCCTTTACAGGAACCCTAATCGCCCTGATCCTTCAATCCCCACCTTTGATCCAAGTGATAGTAGAAAACCGTTATTTACTGGATGCGGCCGCAGCGCTATCAGTTGGGGTTGGAATATTTTTGATGGTTGTTACCAACACTGAACACCCGCCGGCCGCAGGAACCTCCCTAGGATTAGTCATCCAGTGCTGTGACCCAAATATAGGGGTTGATTGGCCCTCCATAATATTCATAATGATTAGTGCCACCTTACTTTCTGGAGTGAGAATCGCCCTCCGTGATAAAATGGTGAATCTCCTTTAATAAACCATCTTGGGAGATCTCTTTATCCATATAAATATGTCTGTGTTGCAAAACTTACGCTTCGCAAAGCAGTTTGTGCGATGGCAGCCATTTAATATCAGAACATGGGTGTCTGACAGGATAGGTGCTCTAGATATATGAATTCCAACCTAGAATATTCTATTACTCGAATACACAATTCTAAGACAAAACTAGTCATGTCTGTCTCTGGAGTAGGCTCCCAATCCATTAATTGGTTGTTGAGTATTCCTGGCGCATCAAAAACTTTGCTCGAAGCAACAATTCCATATTCCAATGAATCTCTCAATCGCTACATTGGAGAAGTCCCCAGCCAATACGTGTCTAAAACAACCGCGTTGTCGATGGCAAAGGCTGCATATATTCAAGGAACTCAATATGGCAATAACGAGATGGACATTATTGGAGTTTCATGTACGGGGGCAATATTGACAAATCGAAAAAGAAGCGGTGAAAATCAGGCGTTTATTGGATTATGGGGCTCTAGGTTAAAGTATGTGGCTCACCTAATTCTCAAAAAAGAAACAAGAAGCAGGGTTGAAGAGGAAGAACTTGTGAGTACACTAATCGTTCAGTCCATAGAAGAGAAACTACTAGGTACCAGCGAAATAAGCTTGGAATTAAATGAGTCGGAATCTGTTTCTATAGATGAGATGGAATACTCTTCCGATCTTGATTCCTTAGTGAATGGGCATATTAGTTCTATAACTTCCGCTGGGCCTGATTTAGTGGGATTAGATAAAAATTTCGAAGGTGGAATATTATCCGGGTCGTTTAATCCAATACACCGAGGGCACATAGAGCTATCAAAACTCGCATCTGATATTTTAGAAGCTCCCGTAGCCTTCGAAATGTCTATCACTAATGTGGATAAGCCCCCACTTCGATCGGAGGAGATAAAAAAGAGGGTATCTCAATTTGAAAAGTCAGAAACGGTGATTCTAACTTGTGCTCCATTGTTTGCCGAAAAATCCAGTATATTCCCAAATTCGACTTTTATTATAGGTAACGATACTGCCCTACGATTGGTGGACCCCAAATATTATGCCAATAATGTTCAAAATATGTACACATCCTTGCAGAAGATAAAGGATGCCAAATGCAATTTTTTGGTGGCAGGGCGTCTCCAAAATAGTGAATTTAAAACTATATTTGACATGGCGATCCCTGAAGCATTTATTTCCATGTTTAAAGCAATCCCCGAATCACAATTCAGAATGGATTTATCTTCAACAGAACTTCGCAATAACAGAACTAGGTTATAAGGAAATGAGCTACAAAGATCTGAGAGAATTCATCAGTTTTTTAGATTCTAAAAATCAAGTTCAATATATTGACGCCCATGTGAGCCGGGATTTAGAAATAAGTGAAGTAACTGATAGGGCAGTTAAATCCGGAGGCCCTGTTCTGTACTTCCGTAATGTGGAAGGATTCACGGTCCCTGTTGTAACAAACCTATTTGGTACACATCAACGAATGGCTTGGGCTTTGGGTGTAGAAAATACTGACGATTTAACTCAAAAAGTACGTGATATTCTCGGAATCGTGAAAACACCTCCCGATTCATTGTTAGGCAAACTAAAAACCCTCAAAGACATGGCAAGCCTGGCTCGGACGCAGCCCAAAAGAATTTCATCCGCTCCCTGTCAGGAAATAATAAAGACGGGACAAGATGCTGATTTAAATTACTTGCCCCATCTAACCTGCTGGCCTATGGACGGTGGCAGATATATAACCCTACCACTGGTTATTTCTAAAGACCCTAACTCAGGAAAAAGAAATATGGGTACTTACCGTATGCAAATTTATGATTCTCACACTGCGGGAATGCATTGGCAGTCCCATAAAGTTGGAGCAAGCCACTATAGGTCGGGAGAGCTGCAGAAGTTACCAAAAATGGAGGTTGCCATTGCGTTGGGTTCGGACCCTGTCACCATGTGGACAGGGGCTCTACCGTTACCTCCTGACATGGACGAGATAGCAGTATCAGGGGTATTAAGAAACTCACCTGTCGAAATGGTCCAATGTAAAACAGTTGACCTCGAAGTGCCCGCCCATTCAGAAGCCGTGTTGGAAGGATACGTGATCCCTGGAGAATTGAAAGAAGAGGGCCCATTCGGTGATCACACTGGATACTATTCTCTGGAAGACGATTATCCGGTTTTCCACTTAACTGCTTTAACACACAGGAGGCAACCCATATACCCAGCCACTGTGGTAGGAAGGCCACCATCAGAAGATTTCTTTATGGGAAAAGCTGTGGAGAGATTGATGCTCCCTGCACTCCAATTAACTTTGCCTGAGGTGGTGGATATTAATATGCCAGCAGAAGGCGTTTTCCATAATTTAGTTATCGTTTCAATGAAAAAAGAATATCCCGGACACACGAGAAAGGTCATGAATGCGATTTGGGGGTTGGGATTGATGATGTTGGCAAAGGGGATAATAATTGTGGACGACACAGTTGATGTCCAAAATCTATCTGAAGTTGCGTGGCGGGTTACTAGCAATATTAATCCAGATACAGACATAGTTATCAGCGAAGGACCTGTTGATGACTTAGATCATGCAAGCCCAACCCCGAAATACGGGAGTAAGCTTGGAATTGATGCTACAAAAAAGACAGCTCTTGACGGAAGGAAAAGAATTTGGCCTCCGGACGTAATAATGTCAGAAGAGATAAAATTATTAGTCACCGATCGCTGGTCAGAATACGGTTTTTAACACTCATGCCCTTTAATACTATTTGGCCGAAAATACCCAATTTCTTTGATGCAATAAAATTTCAAGAATCGATTTTTGCACTCCCTTTTGCCTACATAGGAATGCTCCTTGCGATTAAGGGCATACCAGATTTTGAAAGTTTTTTTTGGATAACTCTTGCAATGGTGTCAGCTAGAACCGTAGGTATGATTGCCAACAGAATTATAGACAGACACATAGACTCAAAAAATCCACGGTCATCCCAAAGACATCTCCCACGAGGTGTTCTTTCTGTTACTGATTTGTTAGTCCCTGGGATAATTTCGTCATTCATTTTTATCCTATGTGCTTACATGCTCAACACCTTAGCACTGATTTTGGCACCACTTGCTCTCATATACCTTGTGGTATACCCATTTACCAAGAGAGTTACTTGGTTGGCTAATATACTGCTTGGCTGGGCTCTCGCCATAGCCCCATCAGCAGCTTGGATCGGTATGGTGGGCAAACTAGAATGGCAGCCTGTTTTGCTTTCTACTTCAGTAGCTCTTTGGGCTGGAAGTTTCGACATCATCTACCATACACAAGATGTTTCTTTTCAGGAAAAGGAAAAATTACATTCCGTCGCATCTCGTTTTGGAATCACTAAAGCCTTTAAAATTGCACGGAGCATGGATATATTGGCTGTGTTGTGTCTAATAATACTAGGTGTATGGATGGAGCTAGGGTTATTTTATTACAGTGGTTGCGGATTAAGCGCAATTTTTCTTGTCTACAAATATCGACTAGTAACACCTAGTGATTTATCAAGAATGGGAATGGGCTTCATGAGAATCAACGCTTTTGTATCTTGTTCAATGTTGTTAGGTACAATTACAGCACTAATGGTGTGAAAATGGAAAAAACCCGGTCACGGATTGTAGTAGGTATATCTGGCGCTAGTGGATCCCTTTTGGCTGCCAAAACAGTTGACGCCTTGCTAAACAAGAATGTAGGCGTATCGCTGATCGCCTCAAACCCAGCAAGAATGGTATGGCAGCAAGAGATGAGTATGTCTTATGGAGAAAATGTAGAAGAATGGTCATACGATAATAATTTTGAACATTTCGCTATAGGGGATTTTAAAGCGCCTATAGCAAGTGGAACTTACCCAACTGCTGGAATGGCCATAGTTCCATCTAGTATGGCAACAATTTCTGCAGTGGCAAAAGGTCTATCAGACAACTTAATAAGAAGAGCCGCCGACGTTTGTTTAAAAGAGAGGAGACCTTTAACAATGGTTCCACGAGAGTCTCCGCTTAATGCGATACATCTGGGTAACATGAAATACCTAGCCACTTTGGGTGTGACTATTCTACCTTCGGACCCTCCCTATTATCTGCCTATAACAACGCTTGAAGAAGTGGCAAATTTCACAGCCCAGAGGATATTGGTCGCATTAGGTGTAACCGACCAGCTCCCTGAGGAGATGCAATATAGAGGCCCTATTGTTTAATTCTATTGTGTTGACCTGACTCGCAACTATAAAATGCCCATGATTAAAATTAAGAAAGGAAGTGACATGATTTCGGCAATTGAGGCTGTAAAGGCCATCAACGATGTCAGGAACAGTGAGGTTACGGTAGCTGCCATGGCAAGTGACGCTGGCTATAAAGGCGCTTATTCCTTTGAAGACCTAGAAACATTAGTGAGTGAACTACCCTATCTAATGAAACAAAACGGTCCAATGTTTGTCTCTATTAAAGTAATTCATACAGAACACGCAGGAGAACCTTTTATAGGTTCAACAAAGAACGCAATGGGAAAACTTTCAAAATCTATATCAGGCGATTAACCAATGCATGATTTTCACACTCACACTTTTTTAAGTGACGGGGTACTTTCCCCAATCGAACTCATAAGGCGAGCTATTGCGATTGGATACAAGACCATGGCGATAACTGATCATGTTGGTCCGGGCAACCTGGAATTTGTGCTGACTACTTTGAAAAAAGATTGTGCAATGGCAGAAAAAAGGTGGGACATAAAAGTTTACCCAGGTGTGGAAATTACCCATACCCCTATAGAGGATATCCATCTTTTGGCCAAAGAGGCACGATCAATAGGTGCCAAAATCGTTAACGTCCATGGGGAAACTATAATGGAACCCGTGATTGCTGGGACTAACATAGCGGCAGTGTCATCCAAATATGTAGATATATTGGCTCATCCTGGCCTAATAACCGTTGAGGAGGCGACAATGGCCGCCAAGAACGGCGTTTTGTTAGAAATATCAGGTAGAAAAGGTCATGGTTTGGCCAATGGACATGTTGTGAAAACAGCCAAAGAAAGTGGTGCTACATTGATATTGGACTCAGACGCCCACGCTCCCGAAGACTTGATGACTCAGGAATATGCTGAAAAAATAGCTCTGGGATCAGGTCTAAATAAAATGGAATGCGACACATTACTGGAGCAAACACCCTTGAGTCTAATACATCGAGTCAGTTCACGTTAATTTAGTCGTCTGGCAGAACAACAGATTCCGGTTCTCCTCCATTAGCGACTTTGGCCGTGTTATAAGTGGCGAATGCTCTACTTTTTTCTGAAGCCTCTTGAGTAAAAGCAGCCAGGTGAGGGGTAATCAGAACGTTATCCATATCAATTAGGGGATTATCTTCAGGAGTAGGCTCTATTTCAAGGACATCTACTCCGGCACCCATGATTTTATCCTGCTCAAATGCACGGATTAAAGCATCTTCATCAACGACCGGGCCTCTACATGCATTTATTAGGACTGCGGTAGGTTTCATCAAATCAAATTCTCTATCACTTATCATTCCTCTGGTCTTACGATTCAAAGGAACATGTAGGGTGATAATGTCAGATGTGGCTAATAATTCATCCAATTCTACTTTTTTCATACAGAGATCATTCACCAATTCTGAATCTGGATCTACGATATCATGATAAATAAGTTCACACTCCCAGCCCTGTAACCTTTTGGCTACTCGAGATCCTATTCGACCGACCCCTATTATGCCGACTGTTTTCCCAGTTAATTCGTGCGCCTGTGAGAACCAGTCAGCTCGAATGTTCGACATCCATTTACCCTCCTGTACACTTTTGAATTGCAATTGTAGTTTTCTGTATACTCCTATCATTAAGGCGATGGTATGTTCAGCGACTGCCACGGCGTTACCGCCCCCATTATTTGACACTTTAATTCCAAGCTCTCCAAGCCCTACCTTATCAAGTTGATTGGTACCTGCACTGGTAGTTTGAATAAGACGTAATTCTGGACATTTAGCAGCTAATTCAAGGTCAAACACAAGAGCTCCTCCCAATATTATGGCCTTGGTATTTTGTAATGCTTCAGCAGATTCCTCCATGGAGGCCGAAGAGTTAAGCCAATCTATTTCAACTCCTTCTGGTATAGCATCTTTCAACACTTGGAGGCCAGAATCATCCGGGGCCCAAAAAACAACTTGATCATTCATATTGATAACATACCCCCTAACGGTGAGATCATTTTATGTTTGTGATTATATGTAGTTAATTCAATCCTCTCAACTAGAGGACCTAAATGTTTATAATTTCACAGGTTGAATACAAAAAACATTAGGACACTCCATTGAAAACCCAAGCTTTAAAAAATGTGCGAGTTCTCGATTTGACTCACTATATATCTGGGCCATACTGCACAAAACTTTTAGGTGATTTCGGAGCTGATATTATAAAAATTGAAAACCCGCTGATCGGTGACCCTTGCAGGAACATGCCCCCTTTTGATGAAGCCTCACCGGATAGAGATGACAGTCTTTTATTTCAATACCTCAACACCAACAAAAAAAGCGTTGAACTTAACTTAAAATCAGATTTCGGACATCTTGCTGTTGAAAAATTAGTAAAGGAGTCGGACATCTTAGTAGAGAGTTTTCGGCCCGGAACCCTAGCATCCTACGGGTTTACAGAAAGCAAACTGCATACCCTGAATCCAAATTTGGTTATTGTTTCTATTAGTAATTTTGGACAAACCGGGCCATACAAATACTTTGAGGCAACTGACCTAATTTTTTATGCCCTGGGAGGACTGATGTTCATTTTTGGATCAACTAACAAACCCCCTCTCAAACACGCCTTCCATCAAGCGCAATTCAAGGCAGGGACTAATGCAGCCTCGGCGGCCTTAATGGCTTACTATGAAATGATAAGTTCAGGTGATGGACAGAAAGTAGACATATCTATTCAAGAGAGCATGGCCGCATCTGTGCGTGACACAACCACAAATTACGCCGCCTCTGGGATAATTCATACGAGGCAACCATTAATGAATGGAGAACTTCCACGAGCGCCTATACAAGTCAAAGACGGATATATCGTTCCAATTACTTTCGGGTCTACCGACTGGAGTAAAACCGCCAATCTCCTCGAAGATGAAGGTTTGTCCGATGCTAAATTTCAAACTCCTGATGGACGAAAACAACATGCCGAGGAATTTGAGAACTTGGTGAGGGCTGCATTCATTCGCAAAGGTAAACATGAATTATTTTACGGAGCCCACTCTCACCGTGAATTAATTTACGGATTAGTCCAAGACGCAGCAGACCTACTTGAAAACCCTCAGTATGCACATGATCAATATTTTCAGGATATTGGTAATTCAAATTCAGGTAACCCAAAATTTCCGGGAAGACCTTTTAAATTATCTAAAACTCCCTGGGATATACAAAAAACTGCACCTACATTGGGCCAACATACTGAGGAAATATTAATAGAAAAATTAAAATTATCTACCGGTGAATTTCAGGATACTAGGCGGCCAAATGAAAAATAATGGGATTCTCAACGGTGTCCGGATAGTAGAACTGGGCCAACTGATAGCCGTACCATACGCCACAAAACTCCTATCCGACATGGGCGCAGAAATTATCAGACTGGAATCGGCTAATCGACCGGATGCCTACAGGCTTTCTGATTTTTATGATGAAAGGCGGGATGGAAAATATTGGAATCGAGCCATTAATTTCAATGAGCAAAACAGAAATAAACTAAGCCTTGGACTGGAATTAGACCATAAAAACAGTCTCCAGTGTTTGTATGATTTGATTAGCATAAGCGATGTGTTTGCATGCAATTTCACCCCTAGGGTCATGAAAAAATTCGGCCTAGAGTACGAGCATCTCCAAAAAATACGGCCAGATATAATCGTTGTTTCATCGACGGGCTATGGCCACACAGGACCATGGTCGAGTTTTGGAGCCATAGGGTTTGGTACTGAGGCCGCGTCAGGGCTTGCGGCTGCAACCGGCTATGAAAACGGCCCCCCGGCTCAACCAGAAATACCCTATCCGGATTACACCGCTGCCGAGCACACAGTCTTTGCTGTGATGGCAGCGCTTATACATAGGCTAAAAGAAGGTGAAGGTCAGTTTATTGAGGTCTCGCAAACAGAATGCGTTACATCAACTACTCCGGAAACTATACTCGAATACACAGCCAACAAAAGAATAGTTAAGCGAATAGGAAACTCGCACCCCAACATATCTCCGCATGGTTGTTACCCTTGCAAAGGTCAAGATAAATGGATAACCATCACTGCTATTTCTCAGGATCAATGGAAGTCATTATCAAATTTGTTATTCCCAGAAACAGGCAGTGACAATCGATTTCAATCTAATGAGTCTCGCATACGCTACCGAACAGAATTAGACAAATTGATATCTTCGAAAACCCTGTTGTGGGACAATGTTGAATTGATGACTACTTTGCAAAAAAACAGGGTACCCGCAGGAGTGGTATTGAATGGTAAAGAACTGCTTTTTAATGAACATTTGAACCACAGAGATTTTTTTGAAATTGTCTCTCATCATCCAAACAGCGAAGTTCCTACACTCCCATATCCTGGTAAACCATGGAAAATGTCGAAGGGTTCAGATCTCAAAATGAAAGGGGCGCCTTTATTTGGTCAGCATAACGAGTCCATATTGAAGAATTACCTAGGATTGAACGATGACTCCTACGATACACTCGTTAATGAAGAAGCAGTAGTTGACGATATTAAATTAGCCGCCAGGGAAATTCTTGTATCAAGAGAGGCAAGAGAAAAGGAAGGATCTATATATTCTTACGATCCCAATTTCAAATCAACCATTAAATCCTATTTCAACATTTAGGGTTAAAGTTATTAAGGTGAGAGGCTGATTAATGAAATTTCAAATAGCAATAGACGGTCCTGCTGCCTCGGGGAAAACCGCCGTAGGCAGAGGTGTTGGTAAGGCTTTAAAATGGAATTTCCTGGACACAGGGATAATGTACAGGGCTGCAACTAGATCTGTATTGGATTCCGGCATATCCTTTGAGGAGGATTCCAGCATCATTGAAACCGTCAAAATAACGTCCATTGAACTCGAAGACTTTTCTGGTTCTGAAAAAATACTGATAAACGGAATAGATAAAACTTCCACACTTAAAACCCCGGAGATCGATCGGACAGTATCAATCATTTCAAAAATACCCGAGGTTAGAAAAGAATTGGTAACGCAACAAAGAAATATTGCCAGTCAAGGGCCGATAGTTATGGTAGGAAGGGACATAGGAAGCGTAGTATTACCAGACGCAGAATTAAAATTGTACCTAGACGCCAGCGTTGAAGCTAGAGCCCAGCGACGATACGAAGAACAAGTAGATTTCGAGGACAAATTGTCATTAAACGAAGTAAAGGTTGATCTGGAAAGAAGAGACCTCTTAGACACTCAACGCCAAGATTCCCCTTTGCGCAAGAACGATTTCTATACCATCATTGACACCACAACGATGAGTCTGGAAGATGTAATAAATGAAATAACATCTATTTACAAATCTCAGTTTTAATGCTCTATCCAATTTGTAATTTTCTGCAAAAGATCACTTTAAAGTGGTTCGCCAATTTTGAGGTGTCCGGCCAGGAAAATGTCCCACCTGTAGGACCTTTAATCGTAGTTTCTAATCATTTAAGCAACATAGACCCATCAATTCTGGCGGTTTCTGTCTCAAGGAGACTGAAATTTCTTGCAAAGAGTAACTTATTTTCGGGACCTTTTATTAGCACTCTGCTACGTTGGTATGGTGCATATCCGCTTAATAGAGACAGAATTGATGTAACGTCATTCAAATGGGCTTTAAATCAATTGCGCTATGACGGCGTCATTCTAATCTTCCCAGAGGGAACGAGGAGTAACGGGCCCATGATTAAAGCCAAACCCGGGGTAGCTAGGTTAGTCCAAATGTCTGATGCAACTATATTACCAGTAGCAATAACTGGAACTGAACACATCGGGAACGGAATGAGGGTAGTGAACCCAACAGGGAATATTAAAGTAAATATAGGAAGCCCATTCTCACTTCCTAAGATAGATGGAACAATTGACAGTGCTATCTTAAAATCAATGACTGACATGATAATGGAAAGAATTTCTCTACTCCTGCCAGAAAACTATAGAGGCGTGTACAAGATCAACAAAAGGGAAAGACTAAATAACTGATGTGCGGAATTATCGGCTACACTGGGCGTTCACAGGCATTACCTATCCTTATAGATGGGCTAATAAAACTTGAATATAGAGGCTACGACAGTGCTGGGGTATCAGTCTTCAACCAAGACCAAACCCACACGACCTATAGATCCGCAGGAAAGCTTAGCGAACTTCAAAAGCTAACCGAAACTTCAAAGGCCGACGGGATGTCAGGTATTGGCCATACCCGATGGGCAACCCATGGTGAAGCTAATACGGTAAATGCACACCCTCATAGCGACACTTATGGGAACCTATCTGTTGTTCATAATGGGATTGTAGAAAATTACCTGGAACTAAAAAAAGAGTTGGTCAAAAAAGGGCATATTTTTAATTCTGATACAGATTCGGAAACTATTCCTCATTTGATAGAACACTATATGAATGACGGTGCCACTTTTGAAGAAGCAACCGGGATGAGTGTAGGCAGAATCAGAGGAGCGAATGCGGTAGTTGCTATGTGCAACGATCAACCTGAAAAGATAGTAGCGTTTAAAACTGGCAACGCAGGGGGTCTTATAATTGGATATGGGAAGGATGAAATGTTAGTCGCTAGTGATATCCCGGCGATCCTTAGTCATACAAATACTATTTCGCATATGCGACCAGGGGAACTTGCGATATTGGAACATAACTCCATCAAATTCAGGGACAACAATGGAAATTCCATCGAAAAAGAAAAGACTGTCGTTGCAAATAACCCTATCTCTATGGCCAAAGGTAATTACAGGCATTTTATGCTGAAAGAGATATGCGAACAGCCTGACGCCATAATCGCCTCATTAATGGGTCGACTGTCTTCTAATAAAGGCTTATTTAACCTTGCTGACTTTAACCTTAGGGTAGAAGAAATCAAACAAATTTCGAGAATAACTCTTACAGGCATGGGGACGAGCTTGCATGCTGCCATGCTTGCCCGCCTCTGGATGGAACGAATCGCAGGAATACCGGCAGAATGGGATAACTCGTCAGAATTCCGTTATCGAGAACCGATTCTTGAAAAAGATTCCCTCTTTATATCCATAAGTCAATCTGGGGAGACAGCTGACACTCTCGCGGCGATGGAAGAGGTTCGAAGAAAAAATATCACCCAAATAACACTTTCTAACTACTCAAATACACAAGCTTCCCACATAGCAGATCAAACGCTTCAAATCAGGGCTGGATTAGAAGTCGGGGTTGCAGCGACTAAAACCTTTACATGCTCCTTAGTAACTCTTTATACACTGGCAATATATTTTGGAGTGCAAAGAGAGCACATCTCCCCTAATCAGGCCGCCAGTCTTACAGAGGAACTTTCCCGGTTACCAGAAATGATAGGAAGCGTTTTGGTTGATCAAAAACAATACGAGGAACTGGCAAGTAAATATCATACTAGCTCAGATTTTTTGTTTCTTGGGAGAGGGTACAACTATCCCGTTGCCCTAGAAGGTGCTCTTAAATTAAAAGAAGTCAGCTACATACATGCTGAAGGCTATCCTGCAGGAGAGATGAAACATGGGCCGATATCACTTATAGACGACAACATGCCGGTAGTCGCATTAATCCCCAAAGACTCTTTATATGAAAAAATGTTAAACACGGTGAATGAGGCAAAAAGTAGAGGGGCCAAAGTCATTGCAATCGCCTCAGAATCAGACATGGAAATCAGCGCTAAAGTAGACCACGTCATAAGAATTCCTGACGTCTCTGATTCACTCTCCCCTATCGTTGCCACAGTGCCGCTGCAATTGATTGCTTATTATTTTGCTGTAAGAAGAGGGTGTGATGTGGACCAGCCGAGGAACTTGGCTAAATCAGTAACTGTGGAGTAAGTCGTTGAATAAATCGTTTTTTTTACCCTTATTATTTGTAATCATTACGCTAGCATGTACCACTGAAGAAAATATCGTGGTACCAAAGCAATTAAACAGTGTAATAGAAACGCCTTCTCCTTCTATTGAAAAATTGCCGTATTTTGAACTAACCACCGCTGATGGAAAAATAACTTCGAATCATTTTTTAGTCGATAGCAAACCTGAATTCCTGCTTTTTATATCTCCTAATTGAGGAACGTGTATTTCCGAGTTACGGAAATTGGCTAAAACTGACCAAGAACTTTCAGCATTGGCAAATATTTACATTATAGGAATGAATCCCGGTTATACATTTGAGGGACTAAAAGGCATGGCAGCCGGGAACCCAAACTGGATTTATGCCCTGCCAGCTGATGCTAGCACATTAAATTCAATAAAAGGGTTGAGCCGATCCACAAAAATTCTAGTGGGTGAAGAAAATGTGATTCTCAAAAGGTACAAACTTGGTGACTGGAAACTTTCCGAATGGATTGAAATATTTCGGAAGGTAGGCTAGGAAATAACGACCTAAAGTAGCTTACCCATTCAATTTTAAATCAATCCACGTGCCAAAAAATCAGGAACATAATTGATCCTCCCTGCCCACGTGCCGAGCGGACCCATCGAACCGATATCTTTCTTCTTTACTTAAGGCTACATCACCTTCAATCGCTCTTAAATATATATGTGTGAACCCAAGGTCCGTGATCATGAAGGCAATCCACTGGACTATACCGCTGGTCAACTCGGTCCGGGTAACAACTAAAGAATCTTTATGCTGCTACCTTAGCTGTGATGCAAGGAAAACAGCAACGGCTAAGGTAGCTATCCCTGTCGCTATCTGATCTACGATAATTATATAGTCAAGCATTCTGGAGTGCCTCCATCAACAGGTCAGTTATACGGCATAAATTACGTCCTTCCGGTGAGAATGGTGCGGGGGGTCATCTCTGATTAAAATATTAGACCTGATTTAAATTATTCTAAGGATTTAGCGCGCCAGGCACCTTAGACTAGAAAAATAGTTACACAATACGGTAATATCAGCTCATTATGGAGAAAGAATTCAATTTCGAAAACCTTTATGAAGAGCTCCGACAATCGCAAATGGATATACAACACCTAAGTGACAGTATCCAGGCTCTACGAGAAGAATTGGAATTTCAAAATTATGAGGAAGGCAGAAATATTCAATCTGCCCGGATGGAAGGGGTTGACGAGGTGACCCAACTGAAAGAAACCATCACTAGGTTAAGAGAAGAACTTCAGGATTTGCAGTTCAAAAACAACCAGGTAGTTGAAAGAATACACAGCGACTACGCAGAGGAAATGCAACAACTCAGAGATACAGCTAGCGCCCTTCGTGCCGAGTTGGAAGAGCTAAAATTCCAGAAAGGCCAAGACGTTCAGAAAGCTATCTCTGATTCTGCAGTAGAAAGTGACCAGTTGAGGGCCACTGCTGGTGCGCTAAGACAAGAGCTTGAAGATCTTCGATTCAACAAGGATAACGAGGTCCAAAAAGCCATAACTGATGGAGCAGATGAAATTACGCAGTTAAAAGAAACATCAGCGTCTTTGAGAGATAACATTGAAACTGTAAAGAGTGAGTATGACCAAAAACTTCATGACTTAGAAAGGGAAGCTCTCGATGAAAACAATCATCTCACTCAAACAATATTGACTTTGAGAAATTCATTGGAAGCGGACTTCAAAAATTGATATCCATCGTTTTTAGTTCTTCAATTACTTATTATTAATCAAAGAAAGTACAGGTCGAAGTATGGCAAATAAATTAGAAGCCTCAGATAGAGCCGAAATGTTATTGAATATCTCAAGACGGGTCGCCCGAGATGAATCAATCGAAGACATAATTGCTACCATAATTGAAGTCACTACTTGGGAATTAAATGCAGAAAGAGGGTCTTTATTTTTAAATGATTTAGCAACCAATGAGCTGTACACCAGGTTTGCCCAAGGTACTAATTTGAGGGAAATAAGGATACACAACAAAAGTGGGATAGCGGGATCAGTTTTCCAATCAGGAGTTGGAGAGATCATTCACGACGCGTACAGTGACGATCGTTTTAATTCCGCAGTAGATCAGCAAACAGGATATACAACAAAAAATATCCTGTGCGCCCCTGTCAAAACCCTAAATGGAGTAACTATCGGGAGCGCGGAGGTATTAAACAAAAAATCCGGTCGCTTTACCAAGAAAGATTTGGAACTTTTAGAAGCAATGACAGAACAAGCAAGCATTGCCCTGCAAAGTGCTCAATTTGTGGAACAAATGCAGAAAAGTCGCAATGAGGAGAGAAAGCTTCTTGACGTGGTTTCGGAAGTAACCGCAGAAATAGACCTACCGACAATGCTAAGCAAGGTTATGGGAGAAGCGACCAAAATGCTTAACGCTGATAGGTCTTCGATATTCCTTAATGATCCAAAAACTAATGAGCTTTGGTTACAAATTGGTGACGGATTGGAAAGTACTCAAATAAGGTTTCCGAATCATCTGGGCATAGCAGGAACCGTTTTTTCTTCTGGTGAAACTATCAACATCCCTCACGCTTATGCAGACCTCAGATTTAATCCAAATCTTGACAAACAAACCGGGTATTTTACTAGATCGATATTATGTGTCCCAATCATAAATAAAGATAGGGTGATTTTAGGAGTTACACAAGTTCTTAACAAAAGAGGAGGGCCGTTTACCGAGGAGGACGAACAGAGATTAAAGGCCTTTACTGCGCAAATCTCTGTCGGCCTCGAGAATGCCCAGCTTTTTGCAGATGTACAGAACATGAAAAACTATAACGATAGTATTTTACAAAGCGCGGCCTCCGGCGTGATCACCTTAGATGAAGACGAAAAAATAATAACCTGCAATGAAGCAGGCCTCAGGATACTAAACATTACGGAATCCGAAATATTACAAAAACCCGCCGTAGATTTCTTCACTGGGGAAAATGAATGGTTAATGGACCGCATCAATAAGGTGCAGGATGAACAACAGACTGACACTTTCGTAGATGTATCCTATCAAACAAGTGATGAAACATTATCACTCAATGGAACTGTTGCACCCCTCATAAGCATGGATGAAAAAAAACTCGGCGTCATGGTAATGCTGGAAGACATCAGTACAGAAAAAAGAATGAAGTCCACTATGTCTAGATACATGGACCCAGGTTTGGCAGACCAGCTACTTAAAGGGGATGATAATTTAGGAGGTGAAGAAAAAAAAGCAACGATTCTATTTTCAGATGTCAGAGGCTTTACTACCATCACCGAACAATTGGGAGCACAAGGGACCGTTCAACTATTAAATGACTACTTTACCATCATGGTGGATTCAATAACGAATCAAGGTGGTATGTTAGATAAATTTATTGGAGATGCCATAATGGCAGCCTTCGGACTCCCTTTCAGTACAGATGATGATGAAGATAGAGCATTAAGAGCCTCGATTGACATGATAACCAGTCTTTGGGAATGGAATCAGGTGCGAACTAAAAATGGGTTACCTCCAATTGACATGGGGATAGGATTAAACACGGACACAGTTGTATCTGGAAATATCGGTTCCCCTAAAAGAATGGATTACACAGTTATAGGAGACGGGGTGAATTTAGCTGCCAGATTAGAATCAGCCTGCAAACAGTATGCTGCACGCATATTGGTGAGTGAGTTTACGCACTCCAATCTAAAAGGAGTATATAGGACTAGAGAAATTGACAAGGTGATTGTAAAAGGTAAAACAAAGCCTGTAGGAATATATGAGGTACTAGATTTCCATACCGCTGACACATTCCCCAATGTAATGGAAGTATTGAATTACTTTAAAGACGGGCTGGGAAAATATAGGGTCGGTGACTGGGACCCTGCCATAAAATCATTTAAAGAAGGTCAGAAGTTAAATCCAAAAGATTATATTACTGAGATGTATATAGATCGTTGTCAAAGCTTAAAAGCAGATCCTCCGAAAAATTGGGATGGCGTTTGGGTGATGACATCAAAATAATTAATAAAATCATTCAGTCCAGTTGAACGAAATTATGACCTATGCTAAGTTTAGCTGACTTTTAATGGGAGGTTTGCTGTGTTACCACATGTATCTAAATTTGGGATTTATTTTAATTCTTCAGAGGAAAAAGTCGTCAGAATTACTTCTCCATACTGGTTCCCCCCCAAACCTGAATGGGTATATGTAACCAAAGAAGTAAATGCCACCCTTTTGAGTATTCGGAAAATGATAAAAGATCAAGGATTAGCTAGCCAAAGCGATTCTGTGATTTGGGGTCGCATACCTTTGCTAGATTAGTTTCAGGAGACCATTAGCATCCACAGTAAAATGTCACACGATAATGAGCCCAAACCAGATATACCCCCAGAATATATCTCTGAATTATCGATAGATGCCAAACAGTGGGTTATTCTAGAACCTTTGGCCAAGTCTGCCTCAAATTCTGTCAAAATGCTAGACCAATTTCTAACAGTAGAAACTGAGTCATCGGCTATTTTTGTCTTGGGAAAGGTTTAAGTTTTGGACAACTTGTGCCAACTTACAATTAGTGAGGCTTCAAGCTTGCTGAAAAGAAAAGAGATCTCCCCCGTGAATCTTGTAGCCTCACATCTTCTGCGCATTCAAGAGACCGATGGCCACCTGAATTCTTTTATAAAAGTTTTGAGTGACACTTCCCAAAAAAATGCGGCACAAGCGGAAAAAGAAATTTTAGCAGGCGAATGGAAAGGAAAGTTACACGGCATCCCTATCGGGCTCAAAGATTTATATTACACCAAAGGGATACCAACGACGGTGGGATCCAAAATATATAAAGACTTCATCCCAAATTTTAATGCTACAGTGGTGGACAAATTATCTGAAGCAGGGGCTATCATCATTGGCAAACTGCAAATGCATGAGTTTGCGCTGGGAACAACCAGCCATAACCCTCATTATGGTCCCGCCAGAAATCCATGGAACACTGAATGCATTACTGGTGGTTCTAGCGGGGGATCAGCTTCCTCAGTCTCGGCTGGTCAATGCATGGGGGCTTTAGGTAGTGATACAGGGGGATCAATACGCATACCCTCGGCTTTATGTGGAATCGTAGGGATGAAACCCACATTTGGTAGAGTCTCAAGACATGGCGTGTTCCCCTTGAGTAGTTCTCTAGATACCGTGGGCCCTATGACAAGAACAGTGGAAGACAACGCTATAATACTCAACGCTATTTCCGGACACGATATAAATGATTCTTTCTCTTCGGAACACCGGCTATCTGACTATACATCTGATATCGAAAAAGACATTAGTGGAATAAAAATAGCGCACCCTCAGACATATTTTTATGATGTTATCGATGAAGAGGTAGTCTGTTTAATGAAGAAGGCTTCTGAACATTTTGCGAGTTTGGGTGGCAAAGTAGAACCCATTGAAGTCCCCATACTTGAGCATACCCTAGCGATATCGGGAACAATACTCCTTACCGAGGCAGCAGAGATACATTCTGAAAATATCAGAACTAAAGCGGAATTGATTGGCAATGACGTTAAATCTCGCTTGCAGCAAGGCTCTCTAACATCAGGGGTAGATTATGTTAAAAGCCAAAGAGCAAGAACTATTTACAATCAGAAAATAAACAACTTATTTGAAAATTACGACATTTTAATCGCCCCTACGGTGGCCACAGGAGCACCGCCGATAAACGATACATCTGTAGAGGTTAACGGGGTTCAGGAACTCATAGCACCATTAATGGCAAGATTGACCCGGCCCCAAAACATTACAGGACTCCCTACTATTTCACTTCCTATTGGTTTCACATCAAAGGGATTACCGGTGTCGATGCAACTTACTGCACCTGCATTCCAAGAGGCTAGACTTTATAACGTAGCCAATCAGTACGAAAAAATATCAGTCTTCAAAAATATGCTTCCACCAATCTAAAAACTTGTCACAATATCCTAATAAAATAATCGTCTGGAGAGGATAAATTTATGACCATTGAAGAACATCAAGGATTATCTCTATATGATGCTGCAAGGGAAGTAGGAGTGACTTTTGAAAAAGAATGGAAACCTGAAAGTAAATCGATTGAAGTAAATGGAATGAAATTTCATTATCTCGAATGGGGTGACCCTACCAATCCCCTCATGGTGTTACTTCATGGATTTGCCCAACAATCACATTCTTGGGACTTCGTTGCTCTGGCATTCGCAGACAGATATCGAATAATCGCATTAGATCAAAGAGGGCATGGCGACAGTGATTGGGCATCAGATGGAGACTACACTCCAGAAACACATCAGAAGGATATAGAGGCAATAGTTGCTGAACTAGGCCTCGGTGAATTTGTTTTGATGGGACTATCAATGGGTGGAAGAAACTCATTCACCTACGCCTCCTCTAACCCTGACCAGGTAAAAGCCTTAATAATTGTGGATGCTGGTCCTGAAAATGTTAGGGCTGGGACCCAAAACATAAGAAATTTCGTGGAGCAGGAGGACGAACTTGATTCTATTGACGCCTTTGTTGACAGAGTAATTAAATATAATCCTCGGAGAGATCCAATACAGATCAAGGGAAGCATAGTTAACAATTTAAAACAACTACCTAACGGCAAATGGACGTGGAAATATGACAAGACCTTAAGATCCCAAGGAAGAATGGGACGTCCCCAAGATCCAGAAATGACCAGCAGACTATGGGGTTACCTAGAGAATTTGCAGTGTCCGACCATGGTTGTTAGAGGAGACAAGAGTGACATGATAACTACTGGAACTGCTGACCAAATGATTGGCAGAATACCGGGTGGAAAATTAGCGATAGTAGAAAATGCAGGACATCTTGTCATGGGTGATAATCCATCCGGGTTTGAAAAAGCTGTAACGGCGTTTATAGCATCCATTCAAAAATAATGTTTTCCTAATTTCGATCAGGGCTGAATTATAAATTGCTACACTGAAGATTGGGTGTTACACTTTTGCCAACCTTAAATTAGTTAAATAACAAGTCAAGAGAGAAATCCAGGAGAACGGATTGGACAGGGCTGACAAAGAAGCCGTAATTGCGGAATACCGCGTTCACGACAACGATACAGGATCGACTGAGTCGCAAGTAGCGATACTAACTTCGCGTATCAATGAATTGACTCAGCACTTGAGAGAACATAATCACGACGAATCCACAAGAAGAGGTTTACTGAAACTTGTGGGAAGGCGTCGTCGGCTTTTACGCTATCTGAATACAGAAGATGTAAATAGGTACAGGTCGTTAATATCCCGATTGGGTCTTAGGCGATAGTAACTCACGCATCTCCCCTTTCTCCGATTATTGCACATCTCCCATTTGAACCTCTGGTATTACTCCAGGAGTAAATCAACATTTCACTACATACAATAACCCGTAATATACACGGACACGATTTGGAATTGGAAACGGGGCGTTTGGCTCAAAAGGCAGGCGGTTCTGTACTGATCACGCAAGGTGACAATGTGGTTCTAGCCACGGTCACAATGAGTAACCCTCGAGAAGGATTGGATTTTTTTCCTCTCACAGTAGATCTAGAAGAAAGACATTATGCTATTGGCCAAATACCCGGAAGTTTTTTTAGACGCGAGGCTAGGCCTACAACTCACGCCATACTCACTGACAGGCTAATAGACAGGCCAATAAGACCGTTATTCCCCAAGGGGTTTAAAAACGAGGTCCAAGTTATAGCAACAACACTGTCCAGTGACAGAGAAATGCCCCTCGACATAATAGCCTTAAACGGGGTTTCTGCTGCACTAAGCATATCGAACATACCATTTAACGGGCCTATCGCCGCAACACGAATTGGGTATATTGATGGCGAATTTGTAATTAACCCTACATATTCTCAACTTGAAGAAAGTCTTTTAGACCTTGTGGTTGCGGGTTCTACCGATGGAGTATCAATGATGGAGGCTGGAGCGAAGGAGGTAGATGAGGACCTTGTGTTTGAAGCTATTCAGCTAGCACAGTCAGTAAATTTAGAGATTATTTCCCTACAACAAGATTTCACTAATGAAAGTGGTATCCCAAAAGCGGATTTCGTACCAAAAGGACATGATCCTGAAGCTGTGAAACAAGCAAGGGAAATTTTGGGAGACCGTATATACAAGGCATTGTCAGATGCAGAAGATCAAGAAGACATGAGAAATCGTTTAAAATCTTTAGAAGATGAATTAGAGGAGTCCTTAGCAGAGGAATTTGACTCTAGTGTTTCATCTGGAGCTTTTGAGGAACTGCTAGATGAACAATTCAGGGTACGAATACTTAAGGACGGAGTTAGACCGGACGGAAGAGGTTTGAGAGAAATACGACCGCTTTCAGCCGAGGTTTCGATTCTCCCTCGTACCCATGGCACAGGATTATTCAATAGAGGTGAAACACAAATACTGGGTATAACTACCCTCGGTTCTTCAGGTGATGCTCAAAAACTAGACAACCTGAGCCCGGAAGTATCCAAAAATTTTATGCTTCATTATAATTTTCCTCCTTATTCTGTCGGAGAAGCGAGAAGGGTTGGGTCAACTAGCCGTCGAGAGATTGGACATGGAGCTTTAGCTGAAAGAGCCTTGAGTGCTGTTTTACCTTCTCAAGAAGATTTCCCTTACACCATAAGGATTGTATGTGAGGCCCTTAGTTCAAATGGCAGTACCTCTATGGGTAGTGTTTGTGCAGGAACTCTAGCCTTAATGGATGCTGGGGTGCCGATAACATCACCCGTAGCTGGAATATCCGTCGGTCTTATTACTGGTGAGGATGGGGAATATGTAACTCTCACTGACATACAAGGATTAGAAGACCATGTAGGAGATATGGATTTTAAAGTTGCAGGTACTTCCGAAGGAGTTACTGCGATCCAGCTTGACATAAAAGTAAATAGCATCAGTTTCGATGTCATCAAAGATGCCCTATCTCAGGCAAAAGAAGCCAGGTCACAAGTATTGGACGTTATAACGTCTGCAATACCTGAAGTCAGATCTGATATCAGCCCTCACGCACCTAGGATACAAAAAATCATGGTTCCTACAGATAAAATAGGTGCAGTGATTGGTCCAGGGGGTAAAACAATCAGAGGAATAGTTGAAGAAACCAATGCGACCGTCGACATACAAGATGATGGAACGGTTCTTATAGGGTCCTCTAATGCAGAAGATGCCGCAAGAGCAATAAAGATGGTGGAAGACCTTACAAGAGTAATCACAGTAGGAGAAACTTTTACTGGTACTGTAGCCAAAATCGCCAGTTTTGGAGCGTTTGTTCAAATATTACCTGGTACAGACGGTATGGTTCACATAAGCGAACTCGCCAACTACAGAGTCGCAAATGTAGAGGATGAAGTGGCAGTCGGAGATCAAGTGGATGTGAAAGTTATAGGGGTAGACCACACAGGGAAAATTAAATTGTCCAGAAAAATACTTTTGGATGATGGTGATGGCTCTTCATCTGCTCGCCCAAGCCCTAGAGAAGAGGTTGAAAAAGTTAAAGTAAATGTTGGGGACATCATAACTGGAGCAGTAGTAAATATTACGAAGTTCGGGGCATTCGTTGAAATAGCACCTGGCACAGACGGAATGGTCCACATAAGCGAATTAGAAAATTACAGAGTCTCCAGAGTTGAAGACGTTGTAAATGTGGGAGAGGAAATTACAGTGGAAGTCATTGATGTAGACGATTCCGGTCGCATAAAGCTTTCTCGTAAGGCTCTTTTGACAGACTAAAATTTCATAATAGCCAGTAGTTAGGTTTGATTCGGGAACTAAAACGGTAAAAGGAGTTCCACCATGGCTGATATTAAAGTCGTTGTTAACGGAGTTCTAGGCAAGATGGGTCAGGAGGTTTTAAATGCCGTGGCTAAGACCCAGGGTATGAAACCTATTGGAGGTTCAGATATTGCCGCCGTCATTGATCAAATACCATCTCCTACTGGAGAAGGATTCATACCGGTATTTCAAAATATAAAAGATGGGGTTAAAGGAGCTGACGTTGTGGTCGACTTCACGAATGCCTCCGGTGCGAAAAATGTTATGGAAGCGGCGTCTCCTGCTGGCGTAAACTGCGTAATTGGTTCAACTGGTTTATCTGAAGAGACTTTCGAAATTGCTAAAACTTTAGCCGATTCTAATAACACCAGCATAATAATTGCGCCAAATTTCGCTATGGGAGCAGTGTTGATGTCGCATTTGGTAAAAAAAGCTGCGAGATTTTTTGACTACGCTGATCTGACCGAAGTTCACCATGAAGCCAAAATAGATGCGCCGTCAGGCACAGCCATTGCCATAGCTCAAGCTGCGGCCGACGGTAAGAATAGCGATTTTAATGCCCCAAATGCAGAAAAACAACTTATAGAAGGCACCCGGGGAGGATTGCATGGTGGTGTTGTCATTCATAGCGGTAGGATGCCTGGCAGAGTCGCTCATCATGAAATGGTTTTTGGATCATTAGGACAAACATTAACAATCCGTCACGATTCTATAAATAGAGAAAGTTTTATGCCTGGGGTAATCATGGCTATAAAAGCCTCCAGCGCATCAACTGGATTAACTGTAGGGTTAGACAAAATAATGGGGCTATAACAACAAAATTTGCCCCGTTTAATATCCTAACTAATGAACATTTAGTAGTTTCATCTATGGAGGGAAGGTTTGGATTCTTGCAAAATTGCCGTTGTCGGAGCAACAGGAGCGGTCGGACAAGTATTTTTGGAGATTGCCCAACAACGAAATTTTCCTATGGATGAAATACGATTGTGTGCCTCAATCAGGTCTGTAGGTAAAAAAATAAAGTATAAATCCCAGGAAATAGAAGTGGAACTTTGTACCCCTGAACTTTTGCAAGAAGTCGACTTTGCATTTATTTCCGCAAGTGGTGATGTCAGTCGAGAATTTGCCCCTTTAGCAGCGAAGAGAGGAACCGTCGCCATAGACGACAGCTCGGAATTTAGAATGGATGCTGATGTACCGCTAGTTGTACCTGAAGTTAATGCAGAAGATTTAGAGAACCATAAAGGTATAGTTGCTATTCCCAACTGCTCCACCACCCCATTGGTTATGGTGCTAAACCCTTTGATGAAAAACTCTTCAGTGAAGCGAGTTGTTGTCGACACTTTCCAGTCTGTGACAGGTACTGGCGCAGCAGCCCTTAGTGAAATGAAAGATCAAAGCCAGGCAGTCTTAAACAATAGCCCTGTAATCGTGAAAGAATATCCTCACCAAATCGCTTTCAATGTTCTACCTCATATAGAACCTTTTCAAGAAAATGGTTACACAAGAGAAGAAATGAAAATGCTGTATGAAACCCAAAAAATATTGCATGACTCCAACATATTGGTCTCAGCCACATGCGTAAGAGTACCAGTTGCAGTCAGCCATAGCGAAGCGATACACATTGAATTTGAGCAGCCAGTATCGCCTCAAGAAATAAAAGAAATATTGGGAAAACAGGCTGGGATAAAAATTGTGGACGACCCTTTCTCTGGCGTGTATCCTATGCCTATTGACGCGGCAGGGGGTGACGATGTGCTAGTGGGCAGAATCAGAAAGGATATCTCACACCCGAACGGAATAGCTTTGTGGGTTGTTTGTGACAATTTACGAAAGGGTGCGGCACTAAACGCTATTCAGATAGCAGAAGAAATGATGAAACGTGAAGTGGTTTTAAAGAGCAATTGGAGGAAATAGCAAAATGGTAGATTTTGGAAGGCTTCTAACAGCTATGATTACCCCGTTTGATTTAGACGGTAATATTGACTTTCATCAAGCCAGAAAACTCGCAAAGGGCTTAGTTGCGTCGGGAACCGACGGTCTAGTAATAGGTGGAACCACTGGTGAATCCCCGTCTATGTCAGACGATGAAAAGGTACAGTTATTTGCAGAAGTGAAAGAGGCTGTGGGAGACACCGCGACGGTAATTGCAGGAACTACCGATAATAACCATAGAAAATCAGTTGAATTATCAATTGAGGCGGAGAAAGTTGGAGCCGATGGATTGTTGCTGACCGTCCCTGCCTACAACAAACCCACCCAAGAAGGCCTCTACCAGAATTTCAAGGCTATATCAGAAGCTACATCTCTTCCTGGATTACTTTACAACGTCCCATCTAGGACTGCCTTAAACATGACAGCAGAAACTACTTTGAGATTAGCTGAAATAGATAATATTGTCGGTGTCAAAGAAGCCTCCAGTGATTATGTACAGATCACCAACATTATTGATAAAGCCCCAAAGGGATTTAGGGTGTGGTCTGGAAATGACGATGAAACATTTCCTATCATGTGTGTTGGGGGCCACGGGGTGGTTAGTGTTGCATCTAACCTATATGGAAGCCAAATCAAAACCATGATGGGACTTATTCTTGAAGGCAACATTGAAAGTGCTGCCACTGAGCATAAGCGCTTACTCCCAATTTTCAAAGCTCTTTTTTGGGTAACCAACCCTATACCGGTTAAATATGCTGTAAATAGGGCTGGATTTAATGCTGGGAAAAATAGGCTCCCATTGTGCGATCCAGACGAAGATTTTATATCAACATTTAATCCAGTAATGGCTGAATATGAGGTAGACTTACCACTGTCTTAGTTGTTTACTGAATGCAACACTCTAAGAAGCCAGTATATCTCTCACCATTATGGTGTGATCTCTATGGGGTCCAGTTGAGATAATATCCACCGAGCAACCGATGAGTTCCTCTAGTCGCTCCACGTAGGCTCTTGCGTTTTTTGGCAGGTCTGCTATTTCTGAAACTCCAGCCGTTGGAACATCCCATCCTGGTAGTGTTTCGTATTCTGGAATACACCTTTCTAAGGCGGCGACACCGCCGGGTGGTTCGTCAATAATTTCACCATCTAATTTATATCCAACACAAATGCTTACAGAATCTAAGTGATCTAATACATCCAATCTGGTGATTACAGCAGAAGTGTATCCATTTATTCTATTACTATATCTAGCAAGCACTCCATCAAACCAACCAATACGCCTAGGGCGTCCTGTTGTTGTGCCAAATTCTTTCGCAATCGTTCGAATACCTTCACCAATACCATCAAACAATTCAGTAGGAAAAGGCCCAGATCCAACCCTAGTATTGTATGCTTTAAAAATTCCAAGCACATTTGTAATCTGATTCGGTTGAATTGCCAATCCTGTGCTGGCTCCTCCAATGGTAGGACTTGAAGATGTCACGAATGGATAAGTGCCATGATCTAAATCCAATAATATCCCCTGGGCTCCCTCTAAGACCACAGTTCCTCCATTATCCAAGGTATCGTTTACAAAACGCCCTACAGGCTTTATGAAAGCACCGAGTCGCTTCTGCCAGTATTCACTCTTCTCAAGGATTAACTTTAACGAAATAGGTTGAACTCCATATATTTTTTCTAAAACAGCATTCGTAAATGGAAGTACTGTTTCCAGTCGGGTTTTCAGATTATCTAAATCCAAAATATCTGCAGCCCTTATGCCTGTCCTGGAAGTTTTGTCACTGTAAGCTGGTCCTATTCCCTTACCAGTGGTACCTATAGCCGTTTCGCCCCTTTGGGCTTCTGCTAATGTATCCAATATGACATGATACGGCATAATCAAATGAGCTCTTTCGCTGATCATTAGGGATTGAGTGATATCTATACCACTTTGTTGTAACGACTCAATTTCTTCAATTAAGACATCGGGGTCCACAACGACCCCATTTCCTATAACATTTATTACCCCGTCACTGAAAACGCCACAAGGGACCAAATGAAGGCTGAAATCACCCAAATCATTTATAACTGTGTGCCCTGCGTTATTGCCACCAGAGAATCTAGCCACAATATCTGCTCGTTTCGACAGATAATCTATGATTTTACCCTTACCCTCATCACCCCATTGGGCACCGAGGATGGCGTAGGCGGGCATTAGCAAATCTCCTCAACTAATTTCAATAAATGATTCAACCTGAGAAACTTAGATATTTCGGGCAAAAAAATTTCTCCTCAATGAGGGTCCAGGCCTCGAAACACGGACTCATCACAGGGAGATAGCCTCCGAAGTATAACAGAAGTCTGAGGATCAAATACTACGTTTCGCAAACCCCTATAAAAATTTATTAGCATGTTCGTTTAATTGGGCTAAAGCCTCCGATTCCCCCACACTATCGATTGTCAAAACAACTCGTTCCGCACCAGCGGAGAAAAGCTCATCTACCACACTTGGGTCGGGTGTGGCACCATAAACTGTTATACCTATTGATGACACGTCTCTACCTGATTCATTACAAAGTTCTTTTAGTTCTTTTTTACCTTTTTCAATTCCATCAGGCGTAATTCTATTAGGCATCCAGGCATCACCCCAGCTTACAATTCTTTTGAACACATTTTTTGCATGACCACCTAGATATATTGGAGGGTGAGGCCTTTGTACAGGTCTGGGAAAGGAATAAACAGGGGGGAAATCGTAATATTTCCCATGATACTCGCTTTCGACTGTGGTCCAAAGTTCTTTCATTACCATCACTGATTCTCTAGTTTGAGTCCAGCGGTGGGAAAAATCCCCTCCCATGATATCTGTTTCCTCTTTTAACCAGCCTGCTCCTATTCCAAATAAAAATCTTCCTTTGGTATACATATCTAAAGTAGCTACCTCTTTAGCTAACAAGAGAGGATTTCTTTCTGGAACCAGGCATATACCTGTCCCTAAAAGGAGGTTTTCCGTAACAGCGGATGCCCGTCCCAAGGCTACAAAGGGATCAACCACATCTGCATATTTTTTTGGTATTACGCCACCCGGTCCTGGCCATGGGGTCTCAGAATTCACGGGCAAAATGGGGTGTTCTGCAACCCACAAAGAATCGAAACCTGTTTCTTCAGCTTTGGATGCCAAAACTGCAATATCAATTGAATAATCTGTCGGAAATGTAGTTATTCCGATATTTCCCATTTACACGTACCTCTACCTAAGGTTTAGTTAGCATCGATCCATCCCACCAAAACATTGACGGCACGGTAAAGGTATATCGTTTCCTCGTCTGAAGGCAAATCTAAATCTTTCAATTGTTCGGATTGTTCATAGCCTCCTAAAGTCGCTGCCCCCGGAAGTATAGAAAGTACCATTTCCTTTAAAAAACCTTCGGGAGTTACAACAATACAACCTCTATCGGGAAATCCGACAATCGGCTCCAATTCTATTGCTTGTACAGTATCCATATCCAAAAAGCCAGGAAAGATTTTTATCGAGGCCGCTAATTTTATAAGCAACTCCTGCAATTGAGTATTAGCTTTATTTAAAATGGCTTCAGCTTGGAAAATATGTCCTTCAATGGAATCCATATGTTTGACACCTCCTATAGTGGATATTATATTTTATTAGTCTTCGGGACTACATGGCTACGTAGCTCAGGGGTTAGAGCGGGCGCTTCATAAGCGCTAGGTCGCTGGTTCAATTCCAGCCGTAGCCAGGGACCCAGTGGGCTCTTGTGCTTGAATTCACTGTGCCGGTATAGAAGGGCGGTTAGCTCAGTTGGTTAGAGCGCTACCTTCACACGGTAGAGGCCAGAGGTTCGAGTCCTCTATCGCCCACCAGAAGATGCCGAAGTGGCGGAACGGTAGACGCGCTACGTTCAGGACGTAGTATCCGCAAGGGTGTGTGGGTTCGAATCCCTCCTTCGGCACCAGTCCCCTAAACTCGCCTTGTTTTGTTCCTAGAAAAGAGTTGTCCATCCACAAAAATGGAGTTTTTGCCGACATTTTGCCGACATAATTATGAAATCCTTCTCATCGCATTTGCAAAAGATTCAGCAGCTTCTCTTTGCCAACCTGGCATTAAATGACCATAAGTATCCAAGGTCATACTTGGACTCGAATGTCCCAGTCTTTGACTGATCATCACTGGACTACTTCCCTCCTGGATAAGTATCGAAGCATGAAAGTGCCTCAAATCATGAAGCCTAATTTTTGCGCTTCCTATTCCGTTATTGACTCTGTCTAAAGTACGGGTTAGGGCCATTGGGTTGAGAAATTCTCCAAATTCATTCGGAATATAGAAGATCATTATCGTTATACGTTGGACCAAGCATCAATTTAGATTCAGCCTGTGAAAGCCTGTGTGTATTCAATATTTCCACGGTCTGGCTATCTAAATCTATTTTAACTAATGCAGATTCTAGAGAGCACCCGACGTGGTCACCAGACGGAACCAAGATAGCCTATACGACTTATGAGTATGTGCCACCCTGGAATTTACGGTTTTCTTTTGAAGGTCATCCCTTGGCGGAAATATATGTGATGGACTCAGATGGGTCCAACAAGAGCCTTTATTCCAGGGTATTTTTGGACTTCCTTTGAAAGATTTGCGTTTCACTCTCCTCTTTTATGAGTAATTTAAGTCCGATAGAATTGGAAGGATATACATTTCCACGTCACAACAAAGTGATTGCAGCAAAAATATAAATTTAAAACCGGGGTATACATTTGTGAGGAAGCCGATCCTTTTCATGGGCTTAGCTGACTTCTTAGTCAGATCTGCTTACCAAATGGGAAAGACACCCCTTCTACCTATCTTCGCAGCCTCGCTCGGAGCAAGTGATTCGTTCGTGGGGCTGATAATTTCTGTTTCTACCCTGACTGGCATGATTTTCAAGCCTGTAATAGGTTTTCTATCTGATACGTGGGGACGAAAATCCTGGTTGCTTGTTGGTACTGCCTTTTTTACCTTCATGCCATTTGTTTATTCATTCGTTGATTCTACTCAAACTCTCTTCGCGGTTAGGCTCATTCATGGTTTTGCGACAGCTGTATATGGGCCTGTTTCCCTAGCATATGTTGCTGAACGTGCAGGGGGGAAAAAAGGTGAGTTGCTCGGATGGTTTGGAATAGCCAAAACGTCCGGATATGTAATTGGCCCATTATCTGCTGGTTTGCTATTAATGTATTTGAATCCTAAAGAGGTGTTTACAATAATTGGAATTTTAAGCTCGGCAGCATTTCTTCCGGTTTTGCTTTTGCCTGAGAATAAACTTCCAGCACAAAAGCCTAAGGTTTTCTCGATACCTAAGAAATTTCTATCAGCCATCCGATCTGGGGCTGCTAGCTCAGTTGTTTGGATATCAGGTAGTTTGGAAGGATGGGTGTATATGGCCCTCTACGCTGTTAAGGCATTTTTGCCAATTTATGGCATTGCAGAAGGGTTTAATGTTTTACAAGTGGGGATATTTTTTGCCGTGCAAGAACTAGTTCATGTAATGATGAACCCTTTAGGAGGCAGGCTAGGAGACAAGTTCGGATATCTATTGACCGTCGTAGCAGGGATGGTTGTTATTGCAGGTGCGATATCTTATATACCTTCAGCGAAGGACTTGGTTACCCTCTTGACGACGGCCTCAGTAATTGGCTTGGCCCAGGCTTTAATATTTCCTTCAACATTAGCCATGATAAGTATTCGCTTCACTGGACAAGGCATCGCCACAGGAATGGCGATTAGCGGCTCTCTTAAGAATGGGGGAAAGGTAGCTGGCCCTATAATTGCCGGTCTGCTCATCACAATGTTTGATTACGAGGGGGCACTACGGGGAATGGGATTGCTCCTAGCCTCATCAGCGTTGGTTTTGTTGGCCTCACTTAGACTGGGATACGATCCAACCAGGATCCGGATGTAGTGTGAACCCGGATCCTGATAACTGTGATTTACTGAGGTGTCACCACTACTGCGGGTATTCCCAGTTCTTGTACGAGGTTATCAAAGTCCTTTACATCTCCATCAATTGTGTTTTGCAAAATGAGAAGGTGAGGTTCTATTTCATCTGAAACTGCTTGAAATACTTCATAGGATTGTCTGGTTGGGGCAAAGTCCCCGGCCGAAACTACACTAGTAATTTCGGACAGTTTGCTATTCAATCTTGTAGGCAGGTTTAAGCGATCTCTCTGACCTTGGTATTCAGTTTGGATCAATTCGCTCTCTATCGCAGATAATTTCCCCATTATGTTTTTTGCAGCTTCAGTTACCAATGTTTCCGATGAATGGCCGATTGCTCGCTGTGTCCACTCATTTACCTGAGAACAAACGCTCCTAATCCGATTAATCGAATCGTGTGTTTCAGATAACCTGTCTCTGATTGACAAAAGTAAGTTGAATTGGTCCTCAAGTTCCTTTTGGCTAGCTTCTACTCTCGGGTCCTTTATTATCTCAAACGTCTTTGACTTCTCAGTACCGGAACACTTCAACACGACTGTATATCGCCCTGGAGGCGCTATGGGACCAGAAACAACCCGGTCTGCCGTGGTTTTATCGCCCGGTACTTTATTTGCTGGTGGATATCTCATGTCCCAAACGAATCGGTTCATACCAATATTTGAAGCAACAGAAAGTTGGTCACCTTCCTCTTCTGAACTACTGTCAGCTGCAACTTTATTAGAGTATGTGGCTATCATATCTCCAGACTGGTCAAGGAAGCTTAACGACAGTTGTTCGTGTATTTCTTTGGGCAGAAAATAGTTGATAAGAACCCCCGTCGGTGGATTCTGTCCCGCGTCAAGGAAAGAGCGTTCCACCTCACCATAGGTATTCTTATTCTCTGTGTATGTGACTGCGGCTCCGAGTGAGAGCTGGTAATTTTTTCCATCAACTGCTTTAGGATTCCTGAGAGGCGCAGCTATTCGTATGGTGTCCCTTGGTTGAAGGATATGTGGAGAATTAACCCCTTCTATTTCAGGGACCTGCCTGAGTTGTGTAAGATCATCGAGTATCCAGAATGACCTTCCGTGGGTTGCCACGATCATGTCGTCTTCTTTTATTGCTATGTCGTAGATGGGAACGACGGGCAAAGAGCTCTTACCGACACCCCCGTTACCCTTCAATTCCCTCCAACGGATTCCGTCGTTAAATGAGACGTAAAGTGTGGTTTCAGTCCCTGCATATAACATTCCAGGCTTGACTGGATCCTCCCGAATACATCTAGTGAAATCATCTCCCTGTAGGTTTCCGTTAATGGCCTTCCATTGCTCACCATAATCTTCTGTCTTAAAGAGCATCGGCGAATTATCACCTAGTTTGTATCTGGTTGCAGCCATATATGCTGTGCCAGCTGAATGTGGTGACGGTTCTATCATGCTGATCAGGGACCACTCAGGCAATTCTCCAGGGGTAATGTCCTGCCATGAATCCCCTTCGTCTTTGGATACGTGAACCAACCCATCATCTGAACCTGCCCAAAAAACTCCTTTTTCAACAGGCGATTCGGCGAATGAGAATATGGTTGAATAAGTTTCTGCCCCTGAAGTGTCGAGTGTTACAGGCCCTCCCGATGGCCTTAATTTTTCCTTATCGTGTCGTGTGAGATCAGGGCTAATTGGAGTCCAATTACTTCCTTGATCCAGAGACCTAAATACAAGGTTACCGGCTGTGTACAGCACAGTTGAGTCGTGAGGGGAAAATGAAATCGGATAGGTCCATTGAAACCTGTACTTCATATTCTCAGCACCGTATCCAATATTTACTTCCGGCCAGACAGTTATTATTCTCATCTGACCGGTGTTGTGATCATATCGGAGCATATTTCCACCACCGCCCGGGGAACTACCAACTGCTCCTGATATGACAATATCCGGGTTGTTGGGATCGACAGCGATATACCCGCTTTCAGAGCTACCTACGAAATAACAGTCTCCCCATGGTATAGCTCCTTTGCCAGTTTGTGAGGGGACGCTAATAGCAGAATTGTCTTGCTGAGTACCATAGACTCTATAGGGATGTCTATTATCTGTAGTGAGATGATAAAACTGAGAGGTAAGCTGATTGTAGATGCTTGAAAACGATTCTCCGCCGTTGAAAGAAACGCAGGCACCCCCGTCATTTCCTTGGATCAGTCGATCCGAATTGTTAGGATCAATCCAGAGATCATGATTGTCGGCGTGTGGGGTCCCAACCACTGAGAAACTTTTACCTCCGTCAATAGATTTGTGGCACTGGTAGTTCATAACCCAAACTATTTCAGGGTCCTGAGGATCGGGCACGATATGTTGGTAATACCAAGGACGACCTTGAAGATCTCTATCATCATTCACCAATTCCCATGTTTCCCCGTAATCGTCCGAACGGTAAATGCCACAATCCTCGGATTCCACTGTTGCCCATACCCGTCCCGCCTTTGCGGGAGAAGCCGCCACTCCAATGCGACCTTTGATGCCCCCCGGGAACCCTTGATTGGAAGAGACTTCAGTCCACGTATCACCTCCGTCCGTTGATCGGTAGAGACCGCTTTCGTTGCCTCCGCTGCTCATATTCCAAAAACTTCTTCTAGCCTCCCAAATCGCAGCGTAAAGAATTCTTGGATTCGATGTATCCAACGAAAGGTCTGCGGCTCCCGCGTCTTGACCTTTGTGTAGGATATGTTTCCAATGCTCTCCCCCATCTGTCGATCGAAATATCCCGCGCTCTTCGTTTGGCTTAAATGCATTTCCAAGGGCTGCGATGTACACAAGATCTGGATTAGCTGGATGTATTCTCACGCGAGAAATGTGTCGAGTATCTTTTAACCCCAAATGTTTCCAAGTATGCCCAGCGTCAGTGCTTTTATAGACACCATCACCGTGGGTTACGTCCGACCTTATGCAAGCCTCACCGGTGCCTGCATATATCACATTACTGTCCGATTGAGCGACGGCTAGAGCACCTACTGAGGCGGTGTTAAAAAATCCATCTGAAACATTTTCCCAATAGGTACCGGCATCGGTGGTCTTCCAGACCCCACCAGCACAGGCTCCAAAATAGAAGACCGCGTCAGAAGAGGGATCTCCCGCTACAGCAACAACGCGTCCGCCTCTTGGCGGACCAATACATCGCCAGGTAACCGCGGACAACTCTTGGTGCGTTGTTTCAGTTTCAATAGTGGAGGAATTAGGCATTTTTGATATCTCCTTTAAGTGACTTTGGGAGGGCAATTTGTTTTAAAAAATGTTTATAAAGTTACTCATATCCTTTCTCTAACTTTGGCCTCCCTTGATAATTGTCTTTCCAAAAAATGAGATTTTTGACCTCGTGAAGCTTCTTCTAATTAAGCATATTCGAAACATAGAATCTCTTCGCAATCGTGAACGATAATATCTTTTTTTTGAACCTGTGACAGCCGTAGATAAGAAAAGAACCTAATACCGAGAGAAAATTCATCAGTCCTTACGGCTCGCCCCACTCTCTAAAGACGTTCGAGAACCACTACATACCAATATAAATCCCCCCTACCCTAACCAGTTCGCTTCTGCCGACATTTTGCCGACCAAATTCCCGACACTGGCTGATATCAATCAGAAAATAGGATCACCGGCACCACCACATCCACGGTTTACATTAAAGGAAAGACCGTTCAGCACTCATTTATACATATCAAATTTATCTACCCTAGACAGTACGATTTCTATTCGCACCGTGTGTTAGTCAGAATGTTACTATTCGACCATGTTCATCAAAATATTCAAAATTAGCCCTTGATTCAGTACATATCGGATATCGAGCAGGCCAGTGTTGTTGTAAAAAAACTTGTGGGTGAGCATGAAATAGGCCTGGATATAGAGACTACAGGACTTGATCCAATCCTCGACAAAATTAGGCTTGTCCAGATTGCAACCCCTCTCAACACATACGTAATGGATATGTATCATGTCCCGATCAGCGTGTTAAAGCCGGTCCTCAACGGTGGTCCAGTAAAGGTGATTCACAATGCCAAGTTCGATGCGGGATTTCTCTACATGCTTCCAGAAGGGGTCATGACTGAACCAATTTTTGACACGATGATCACTGATCAAGTATTGCACCATCGTGGTTATGCTAGAAGTTTGAAAGATCTGTCCAAAGAATATCTGGATATAGAACTGGATAAAGAAAATCAAACTTCAGACTGGGGAGCTGAACAGCTGTCAGAGTCACAGATCCAGTATGCCGCGCAGGATGCCAACGTCTTGCTCCCACTTAAGCATATTTTGGAAGAGAAAGCCGTGCAGCTTCAGGTAATGGAAGTTGTAAACCTTGAGAATCGGTTAGTTCCAGCGATCTGCTGGATGGAAAGATCCGGCGTTCATTTAGACAGGAATCTATGGGGTGAACTGGTCAAATCAGCTGAAGCCAAAGCTATCCGACTCAAAGAGGAGCTTAACCTGTCCGTGGCAGAACACACTTCCTTAGGTCTTGATTTGTTCGGCAATGCGGCTGTTTCCGTAAATTGGGATTCGCCCGCGCAGGTGAAGAAGCTTCTGAGCGATTTGGGTGTCGCGATTGAGAACACGAGACATTCAACTCTGGAGGCGAATAGAGGTGCGCATCCCGTCATAGCGCTTTTACTTGATTATCGCGGGGCTGCAAAAAAAGTCAGCACTTACGGCACTGACTGGGAAAAACATGTTCATCCAACAAGCCAGCGTATTCATGCAAACTGGGTACAGATAGGCGCCGCGACAGGGCGAATGTCATGTAAGAACCCCAACATGCAGAACCTCCCTCGGGAGACCGCTTACAGGAATTGCTTCCGTGCCGCTCCTGATTGTGTGTTGATAAAGGCGGATTATGAGCAGATCGAGTTAAGACTGGCAGCCCAGATAGCTCCTGACGCCCGAATGAAAAAAGCTTTTTACCAAGGACGGGATCTTCACTCTGTCACGGCATCACACCTCTTGGGCAAACCGGAAACAGCATTTATTACAGATTCACAAAGACAAATGGCGAAAGCTGTTAATTTCGGGTTGATTTTCGGTATGGGAGCAAAGGGATTATCTTCGTATGCCCAAAGTAATTTCCGAGTCAAAATGGATGAACATGAAGCGGCAAAAATTCGGCGACGCTATTTTGAGGCTTACTCGGGAATCAAAAAGTGGCATGAGTCGCAGAGCAGGAAACTGGAGACTAGAACAATCCTTGGAAGACACCGAATACTTAAGGGCGAGCGTGATTACACCAACAGGCTTAATTCCCCAATACAGGGATCTGCCGCTGATGGCCTGAAGCTTGCTCTCATAAAACTATGGGAAACCCGACATCAAATAAATGCTTATCCAGTTTTGACGGTTCATGACGAAATAGTTATCGAAGCGCCGAAGGAGCTGGCCGAGAAGGCGGCAAAGTGGTTGAAGAAGTGCATGGAAGATGGCATGGGAGAATTTCTTCATGAAATACCAGTGGCAGTAGACATAACCGCCAAAGAATCCTGGGGTTGAAAGATAAGTTAACTTTCAAACATTTATATTGCAAAGCATTTGTAACTAGACCCGTTACGAAAAAACAGAAATCCAGGTGAGTAAAAATGTACCTTATACAATTCTCCTGCTCTCGCACAACCAATCTTGAAAAAGTGAGTATTGTGAAGAATCAGACTTAACCCTCATTCAAGTAGGATGGTTTGAGCAATAGTCCGAGCCGCTACATACCAACATAAATGTACCTTGCCCTGATATTTTACCTACTCACGGGACAAGGCCATTGCCCTTACACCTGCTTTGTAGTGCTCCTCAGGTGACACCTCAGGCCCAGGTCGGTAGACATATGTTCCTCCCGGTATCAGCTCTTCTGTGTAAAGCAGCTCCTCGTGGTCATCATACTTAACGTTGACAGCGTAGTCATATTTTTCAGGAATATAGAGTCTCACATGTCCTTCCGAATTTGTCTTAGAACGACCAATCCCAACAATGGCGACTTCAGCACCACTCACGGGGGTATTATTTTCGTCAAGGACCGTCAATCGTCCTGCACGCCATGGGGCTAATCGCAGTACAATGAATTTACTTAGTCTCTGCCGAGGAGTAAGTATGTCCCCATCAGGAATTTTACTCACGACTTCTTCTTCAAAACCCGGCCCTTGCGGGGTAGCCCAATTCGACCCATATTTGGTCTCCAGGTATTTTTCCGGTGGATTTGGTACAAGAAATTTTTCTCCGATGAAGTCGATCTCTTTCAACTGTGTGAAAAGTTCAAGGGAAGTTCTTACCCCAGGATATTGGAACACGCTGCCACCGCTAATCCGATGGCAGGTCCAATCGGCCCTGATTGACCCCTTTACGACGTGCACACCAATATGGCGTGAGCTACGATCAACGTGCACGTAGTACCCGTTGTTTTCGAAAGCAGTAATCCCTCTATCAATGGTTTTTTCATCTAGCCCATTAAGGCCTATTACAGACCCCATATCCATTTCGTCATCCCACGGAATGAATTGGCCTTCACGGATTGCTCCGAGACAGGTGCCTGATGCGATGAAGAAAACTGCCCCAAGTTCATCTAAAATACGCTTTATATCTATCAGCCTTTCTGCTGCTGCGATTGGATCCATCGGCTTCGGGGCAATGACAGATTTTTCGTAGGCTGCTGCTCCTTCTTTATCAGTGTCTTTCATGTTTACTCCCTTTCATAGGCCTAACTTGGAATCAATGATCTTCGATCGTGCCTGACGATCTATTTGAGCTGATTTGTAGTCGTTATAGACTGTAGTCATACTCCTTCTTTTAAGAGAGCACTGACAGAATCATAGTCCTCTTCAGTATCAACATCTGCCCAGAATTGACCGCTCACGTCACATGTCTGGAAATGTCTTCCGTTATCCCCCATATGTTGGACTACTTCAGATATGGTTACTTTGTTCCCTTGAAGGCTCCTGAGGTATTTGATGTTATCCAGCACTTCTGCATCCATCATAAATAAGCCCGTGTCTATAGATTGCCAGTCTTTGAGATCCTTGCCTATTCTTATGATTCTGCCTTTAGGATCTGCCATAACTCTGGTTCCATCATTAACCTGAGATGCATTTTTGGACTCTGAATCTACGCATAGAGTCCTAGTTATGGTTGAGTCAGACAAAAGGGTTGTTACAAGACTTGAGCTAATTAAGTGATCCCCCATGGCCAACACAAATGGATCGCCATCAATAAAAGAACGGGCAGCGAAAATTGATATTGCATTGTCGCCGTCGTAATCCTTGTTGTAAGAGAAACTTATACTAGGATAGAGTTTTTCTATGTTATTCATTATTACATCTGCCCTGTAACCTACTACTACCGAGATATCAGAAATCCCAGCGGCCACCAAAGCATCAATCGGATAAGTGATAATGGGCTTCCCTTCTATTTCGACAAGTGCTTTTGGCGTATTATCAGTGAGAGGTCTCAATCTACTCCCATAGCCTGCAGCGATAATAATTCCTTTCATGACGTGTTGGCTCCTCAATTTCTTGTACTTTCTTAAAAAAAGACGGAATGTCTGCGAGGTTCGTGTTGTGGCCTCTAATTTTCAAGAGCACAAAAGCAGACCGGTTCGTGGCAAATCATTTCAACCGTAAGTTACAGATCGTATCTAAGTGATGATTAGTTACTCATTTGCAAAAAAGTCTGATTGGGTGAGGCTAGAGATAAGCAACGGTGATAGCATCGCGCTATTGGTGTTCCGTGACATCTTTTTAGAATTGTACACCTAGAATTTACAGTGGGACGACCTTAACACAGATTGTAAATATCTGCGCAAAAGAAGAGCTAAAAGGACAAGTAGCAGCAGTTACGACGCCATCCTGTGGGAAGCCAAACAAACTACTTTGGGCGCTTGTATAATAGGCGCTACCCTAAACAGCCCGCTTGTTATTCGCACCAAGCCTTAGTTAAAATATTCCTAGGGCCTGATAGGTCCCAAAGAATTAATTGCTTCCATTCTGGCTACTGCTATCGCCACCTGACGGCTTATTCTTCTTCATCCGGTCCAAATATGGAAGGGCAAGCAGAGAGAAAACAGTCTACCTAATATTCAAGTGTGTGTTTCATATGTATATTGCATATATTTTGATTAACACTACCATTAAAATACTCCTGTTCCGAATAGCCTGTGTGAATTCATTCATTCTAAAATCAGATATTCCCAGGTTCAATCAATTTTATATTGTTTGTAGCTAATTCTTTATCCAATAGAATGCATTGAATCTATTTATGGTAGGATCCTCCCAGATATTTAGTTGTAACATTGGAGGTTTTACAAATGAGCGTAGTTGAGTTCGAAGTAAGAGAAAAAGTAGCATATGTGACTCTAAACCGGCCCGAAAAGCTAAATGCCATAAATCATGCGGTGCTTGACGGAATGACAGAAGCATTTGATGAGGTAAAGCACAACCCGGATATATGGGGAATGGTAATCACTGGTACAGGTAGGGCCTTTTCAACCGGCCATGATCTTGTTGAAATGGCAAAAAAGACCGAACGTAGAACAAGAACCGGAGGAGCCACTGATTTTTACCAATTCCTACAGGAGCTCTACAAGCCTACTGTGGCGGCCATAAACGGACTGTGTCTCGCTCAAGGGGGTGGGATAGCATTGTCCTGTGATATTAGAATCGCTTCTGAAGAGGCTCAATTTGGGTGGCCACAAGTAAAACGCGGAATATCCTCTACCAGCGGCCCGACCATATTGTTCCAACAGGTTCCAAAAAATATCGCTATGGAAATGCTTTTTACTGGGGAATTTATACCAGCTGAAAGAGCCCTGGACCTACGTATGGTTAATCATGTAGTTCCACACGATCAGCTCATGGAAAAAGCAGAAGAGGTCATTAGGAAAATAATGGCTAATGCTCCGTTGTCAGTACGAGCGATCAAAGAGACAGGGGTGCGCGGGCTTGATATGAATATGGAGCAGAGAGTCAGACTCGCTTCTTTGATTTCGGCTCAAGTCGGTCGAAGTGCGGACACTAAAGAAGGTCTTCAAGCTTTCGCCGAGAAAAGAGACCCGGTCTGGACAGGCAAGTAGATTTAGGAATTTAGTTTTAGCTGTTTTTTTACCTTGAGTTGGGGGACTGTTTCCTACAGCCCCCCAACCCGACCTTCTAGGCAACAAACCCGTTAATTTAGTCGAAGTAGTTTGATGTATGTTTAAAAACATTAGCGTCATAGATCTGAGCACCGGTATAGCCGGCCCATACTGCACTAAGATCTTGTCTGATTTGGGAGCCAATGTTATAAAGGTGGAACCTCCGGAAGGAGACATAACACGTATTTCAAAACCATTTTTTAATACTCCTGGCAACGTCAATCAAAGTATTAAATTCTCGTTCCTCAATACCAATAAAAAATCTATCACTTTAGATTTATTCACCTCGTCAGGACTATCACTGGCTGAAAATTTGATACGGACCATAAAACCTCATTTGATAGTAGAAAATTATGGCCCGGGAGGTTTGCAAAAAAGTGGGTTGAGTTTTGAAACCATTCAATCAATCAATGGATTCACTAGTTTAGTATCAATAAGTAATTTCGGAAGCACAGGACCGTATCGCAACTACAAGGCAATGGAAATTAATCTTCAAGCTGTCAGCGGCCTAATGTCCATAACTGGTGAACCGGACGCCCAGCCATTGATCGCGGGGGCTGATATTGCTCAATTGAACGGCGGGCAAGTTGCTGCCTTATCTTGCCTGACATATTTGTATAAATCGATACTCACTTCGGTGGGAACTCACGCAGATATATCCCTCATGGAAGCGAATATTGATCTATTGGAGAATTGGATGCTCGGCGCATTCCAAGGACAGCTTATGCCAAGGAGAGGTAAACGACACCAATCTGGGTTTCCCTCTGAGGTATACCCATGCTCTGATGGATATGTCTCAGTAAATGCAAGTCCTGGGCCGTGGAGTGAAATGGCTGAACTAATGGAAGATACCAGTTTGGATCGCGAAGAATATCACGAACGTAGCTCACGACCAAAATATCGAGATCAAATTGAACCGTTGATGACAAAATGGTTGGATAAAAACAAAAAGAAGGAAATCTTTCACGGAGCTCAAAAAAGACGTTTGGCATTTAGTTACATAGCTAATGCAAGGGACCTACTTGAAAGCGATCAACTAATAGATAGACGCTTTTTTTCAAATATAGGCACAAATACACATCCAGGAACTCCTTTTAAAATTGAATCTACTGTTACAGACAGTAAAGAGGCTCCCAGTTTGGGAGAACACAATCAAGAAATTTACGAGGATTTGCTCGGAATACAACAAGATAACATCCGAACGCTCGTAGAAGAAAAGGTGATTTAATTTATGACATCATTGCCTTTGAATGGAATTAGGATCATTGATTTAACCCGTATCTGGGCTGGTCCCCGAGCCACCAAACTGTTAGCGGATATGGGAGCCCAAGTTATAAAAATTGAACATCTCAATCACGCAGATCGCGCCAAGCCGAACCCGACAACTGAAAGTTCCCAGAGGAAAATGAATAGAGCGACACCTTTCGAACAGAAGCACAGAAATAAAATCGGTTTATCTCTTGATCTTTCACTTGATGAAGGAAAAACTGTTTTCCGTGATTTGGTATCAATAAGCGACGTTGTCATTGAAAATTTTAGTGCTGGGGTCATGAATCGTCTGGGGTTAGGTCATGAAAATTTAAAAGCGCTCAAACCTGACATAATTACGGTATCCATGCCTGGCTTTGGCAACTCCGGTCCTTGGAAAGATTATGTGGCATACGGTGTGACACAAGAGCAAATAACAGGCTTGTATGAACTCACTGGATACAAAGATGGTTTGCCAATGAAAACTGGGACAAATGTTGGCGACCCAATGAATGCAACCCACGCCGCTATAGCCACTTTGTCTGCAGTAGTTCAAAGATTACAGGATGGGCAAGGTGAATATGTTGATTTCTCTCAATATGAATCCTTTAGCACTTTAATGTTTGAGTCAATCATGAACTACGCTGCCAACGGCATTTTGTCAGAGAGAAAAGGAAACGAAAGTCATTATCAATCCCCACATGACACCTATCAATGTAAAGGTACAGATGAATGGGTCACAATTGCGATATCAAATGAAGAAGAGTGGAGAAATTTATGTGAAGTAATAGGAAAAGCAGATGTGGCAAAAAATTCCAAATATTCCTCCCAACAGTCTCGTCATGACCATAGGAAATACCTAAACTATGAGATAAGTAAGTTCACCAAATCCAAATCCAAGTATGAGATCATGAATTTACTGCAAGCCCGCGGTGTTCCCTGTACAGCGGTCCTAAACACTCAGGATCTCCTAGTTGATGAACATGTAAAAAATAGGAATTTCATAGAACATCTGGAACACCCCGACGGAGAGACCCATAAGTATTATTTTGGAAGTACTTGGAGAGAAAACGGCTCTACCACCCAAGCAGTACGCTCCCCAGCTCCACTACTTGGGGAGCATAACGGGTACATTTGTGCTGAGCTTCTAGGGATCTCAAATGACAAACTCGACGTTTTGGCGAAGTTGGGCCTTTTTGCTACATTCAGTGATAATTAGCATTTATAAATATCTAAAATAAAATCTTTTGCCATAAATCCTTTAACATTCTTTTAGTCAGGTGAATATGTCCGAAAACGATTCAACAATACAAAATAGCCCTGAGCCAAATCTTTTATCAGGTATATCTGTCATAGAATTAGGTGACGAAATAAGTGCAGCCTATTGCACAAAAATGATGGCCTACCTCGGAGCCGATGTTTTAAAAATTGAAAGGCCTTTAGTTGGGGACTCGGCAAGGTCAGTTGGACCATTTCCAGACAGTGCACCCAATATCGAAAAAAGTGCGCTGTTCCTATATCTCAATACCGGAAAAAAAAGCATAACGCTAAACCTGGAATCCTCATCGGGACAAAAGATATTCAAATCACTAATTGAACAGGCAGATTTGGTTGTTGAAAATTTACCTCCCGGGAAATTGGAATCTCTCAATCTTGACTACATTCATCTTTCCTCGATAAATCCTGACATAGTTATGACTTCTGTTTCTGATTTTGGTCAAACGGGACCTTATAAAAATTACAAAGCCACTCCTCTCCAGCATTATGCTTTTGGTGGCTTGATGTATATAACTGGGCTTCCTGACAGGGAACCGTTACAAATGAAACCCAGGTTGCCGGAGTATGGTGTTGCCCAAAATGCCTTTGTGGCTTCTTTATCAGCATTGTGGTACCGAGACAGCACGGGAATCGGACAACATGTCGATATTTCTACTGCGGAATATTCTGCATCTATCCTTGAAAATGGTTTAAGCATGTATAGCTATACAGGAAACAAATTAGGTAGATCCGGAAATAAAGGCTACGGTAGAGCAGCATGGGGAATATATACATGCAAAGACGGATTTGTCGGAGTAATTGCCGGACCAGAACACAAATGGTCAGCAATGGCGGAATTAATGGATGAACCGAGACTCGCTGACGAGAAATATACCGAGCGATCGGGTAGGCAAATTTATGCTGAAGAGATTGAAACCCTAATGGAACCATGGTTGATGAGTCACAACAAACAGGAAATTTTTGAACAGGCACAAAAATTAGGTCTAGCATTCGCCTACGTGGCCACCCCAGAAGATATTCTGAATTGGGAGCATTTAGATAACAGAGGATATTTCACAGAAATCAGTCATCCGAATGCAGGCTCCTATAAATATGCCGGTGCTGCATTCCAGGCTGAAGGGATTGAGCCATACTGGCAAAGAGCCCCTATCCTCGGGGAACATAATGACGAAGTTTTACTGCCAATAATTGAAAACTTAAAGATGGACATACAAGACCTGAAACTGGAAAAAACGATTTGATACATATACGTCCACGACGTACACGCAGAACAATAAAAACATAGGAGAAATACGTGGCCTTAGCATTGCAAGATATTAGAATAGTGGATTTATCCAGAATATGGGCTGGTCCATACGGCACCAAACTTCTTGCCGACATGGGAGCTGAGGTAGTGAAAATTGAGGCTCTTGATCGTCTAGATCCCCACAGAGGTGCCGTGCGCCCGCAAGCCGGTACAGGAAACTATCCAGATGGAGAACCGGGTAACGACCCTTGGAACAGAAATGGTTGGTTCAACTCCCTTCATCAAAACAAATACGGTATAACTCTCAATTTGAGCCACGCTCAGGGTAAAGAGGTATTTCGGGAACTTATCGCGATGAGCGATGTCGTAATTGAGAATTTTCGGAGGGGAGTCTTAGATAGACTAGGATTCACTTATGAAGAGTTAAAGAAAATCCGACCAGACATTGTTGTAGTATCAATGCCCGCATTTGGTAACAAGGGAATTTGGAAAGATTACATACAATATGGAATTGGCCAAGAACAGCTTGCCGGGGTAGATTCCATGGGGGGATACTCAGTGGCGGAAGGCCCTATCAAATCCGGTATAAATCACGGAGACCCGATAACAGGATCTCATGCGGCAGGAGCCATTTTAGCCTCATTGATGTACAGAAGGAGGACAGGTAAGTCAGTTTTCATAGATCTATCGCAATTGGATTCGTCAATATCGCTTATGGGGGAGCATTTGCTTGATTTCCAAATGAGCGGTAAAAACCCCACTACCACTGGAAATCAACACCATTCCTTTGCACCTCAAGGGGTGTTTCCATGTTCAGGTGAGGACGAATGGGTAGCTATTTCTGTTACTTCAGACAGTGAATGGCAAAAGTTTGCAGAAGCGATTGGACACCCAGACATAGGGCTAAATACTCGGTTCGCAGACTCCTTCTCAAGAAAACAAAACGAGCCAGAACTCTTTCCATTAATTACCGAGTGGACTGAAAACAAAAACAAATTTGAGATAACGAATACCCTACAAATCGCTGGCATACCGGCTGCCCCTGTTATGACAAATGAAGATATTTATGATGACCCTCATTATCAATCCAGAAGCCTAATGGAAATATCGGATCATCCCTCCACAGACATCCAGCTTCTCCCTGGGGTCGGGTGGAAAATGAGTAAAACAACCAGCGAAATACGTTGGCATGCTCCGAGGTTAGGGGAACATAATGAATTTATATTTCGTGATCTTGTTGGCCTTTCAGAAGACTACATCGCCAGTCTAATTAATGAGGGTGTTTCCGGAACACAACCGGTAGGGGCATGATTCCCGAAGGTCGAAATGATCCAACGTAACTTATTCAACGGAAAAATGGTAACTTAACCCTGTGTCGGCTCAGTTTCAAGACGTTACATTAGTTCACACCTCTGATGTCCATCTAGGAAGTGGGTATCATTGTGACGAGTATCTCGAAAAGATCGTAGATGTCGTTCAATTATCGGATGTGAACGGCCTCCTGATAGCTGGAGATCTATTTGACCACAAAGAAGTTTCCCAACAAATGGTGATAGATACATTTAAAAAGTTGGGTGAAACGAACAAACCTACTGTAATACTGCCAGGAAACCACGACACTTTACTTACAGACTCTAATTTTGAATTTCATCTTCCAAGCAACATCCATATCTTGCTCAAACCAGAAGGGGAAAGCGTTTTACTGGCCGATATAGGAGTAAATGTATGGGGAAAACCGGTCTACGATCACACACCAGCATTTAGACCTTTGGGCGAAACACCGAATCAAACACAAGGCGTATGGAATATTTTTATGGCCCATGGCATGGTGGTCGACTCGCTCGAAAATAATTTGCGGTCTTCCCCGATAACCATCGGTGACTTAACACAGGCAGATTGCGACTACGTTGCCCTTGGACATGTCCACGCATTTCGCCAAATATTAGCTGGAGAAACCATCGCCTACTACCCTGGAACGCCTAGTGGAATATATGAAAAAACCCTAATAAAGGTAACTTTTGCAGCCCCTAAAAGGGTCTCAGTAACTAGGATAGATCTCTAGTATTGTCCCCCGCGGAACTCTTGGATGACTAGTTCGTTTTGTACCCTCTCGAGTAGTGGATTTAACTCATCATCCGCATTGGCTAGGGTTTCTACAACCAAATCTTCCAACTCATATGCGTAAGGATTACCCAACAAGGATTCTATGGATTGGTCAAAAGAACCGACGTTGTTAAGTATCCATTCAACAGTTCTTTTAATTCCTTCCTCAACCGGCACTACATCTTTATACTCCAATATTGTTTTCAGAGGGGTATCATCCAACATTTTGCTTGCCTCGGGAGCATAGCCTTTTGCGAGTCGGTGCCCTATAGGGTGGTTCACTTCAACTATCTCCCATTCGTAATCCAGTATTTCTCCTACCAGTTTGATGAAATTTTTAATAGTGTGGGTACGAGAATCAACTGCATTGAAAATTTTGCCAGCTGCTTCTTTTTTATCAGACACAAGAAGCACAATTTCAGCAATGTTTTCAGAATATCCTGTCGGGAATATATGGGATCCGTCCCCTGGAACTATAATCCTTCTACGGCCTTCGATATACCTCCGCATGATTGGCCATAACCACTGTCGCGGGGTTCTTGGACCATATAGTGTAGGGTACCTTATAAGTGATGCCTCAAACTCCCCTCTTTCATGCATCTCCATTAGCCGTCGTTCTGAATTTGCGACAGCAAAACCAAAAGGATTGATGTCTCTATTTCCATAAGTCGGGTGGTTCATAAGAATCGGAAGGCTCTGAGCAGCGATAGAGTTCTCTGCATGTTGAGGGTTTATATAGGCCGCTGATCCTCCTATACCCACAAACCTTTCAGTTTTTCCAGACAAAACGGAGGCTACATGTCTCAGGCGACCATACATAGAAATAACAAGGTCGAATTTAGCGCTGGCAAAATGTTCTTTTAGCGTATCAAGGTTGAAAGGATCTCCATGTTCATGATGAGCCACTTCCGGTAAATCGTCCGGTTCATGTAAACCTCGATGATAAATCGTAACCTCATATCCTCGTTCCTTGAGACCTTCCAAAATATATGGCCCTGTAGGCCCAGTGCCTCCTACAACCAAAGCCTTCATCAAACACCTCCTATGATGTTTTTTTTCTCTCCAAACTAGAATTTATTCTTCGGTTAACCTCACCGGTAATGTGAAGTAACATATCCCTCCAACACCATCTCTGAAATGATTTAACAGTGTATTCCATTACAACATATTTCATATTCTATACGCTGTTTGTACTAAAACAGTATTGCCAATCCGTGATTATTCACCTATTATGTCGCTGTGGACTATACCATGTGAGGCTATGCTTAAATCGGCTGTTTGGTTTTACTGGGTTGAGCATGGGAAATGGCCCAGATTAGGTATAAATAGGCTCTCTATGAATGCTAAATTGAAAAGCAAAAAAAAAGAGGTTTACGCAATGGGATATAAAGCTATAATTGCAGCAATAATTGTTTCTTTGTTCAGTATAGGACTCATTGGATGTTCTAGTAGTGAATCTACAGAAACCCCAGCTCAGCCGGCAGCGGCAGCCCCAGCTCAGCCAGCAGCAGCAGCAGCAGCTCAGGCCCCTTCAGCCCCAGCTCAGCCAGCAGCAGCAGCAGCAGCAGCAGCAGTTGCTCAATCTGTACCCAAACTAGTGCCCACCCCACAAAAAATTGAACTTAAGGTAGCGAATAATGCACCGGCGAAAATCGCGGGCGTAGCACAATACGGTGGGACTTTGGTTCAAATGGATACGGTAGACCCCGCATACTTTGATCATCATAGAGGAAGGACAATAGCGAATTTAATTATATTCTCTAATATCCATGGAAATCTGTTGAATACAGACACCCAGACGAGATCAGAATTAGTCGGAGATATAGCCACGGATTGGTCAATCTCTTCTGACGGCCTAAAGTACACATTTGATATTCGTGAAGGGATAGTTACCCACAAAGGCAATTCCTTTGACGCTACTGACGTTGCCTACAACGTCAACAGGTTGCTTGAACAGCCTAATGACAAGCCTTTGCCTCGTGGGGGATGTCTCAGAGCCGCTGCAGATGGAGCAAGTGCTATCGATGCGCTAAAAGTGGAGATAACATTGCCATCTCCTGTCTCATCTTTCATGCAGTGTATATCCATGGCGTACATGTTGTTACAGCCAAAGGCAATACTTGAAGAAATTGATGGCCCAGGTGCTGGTAGAGATTTAACCCTCGAAGAGATGGATGGGATGGGTCCGTTCCAATTGGATAAATGGGAAATAGACTCCATGATATCCCTTAAAAAGAATGCCAATTATTACAAGGAAGGAAGACCATATCTTGATGAGTACCAACTGGCTGTTCTCCCCGACGCGTCAACTCGTATAGCCGCTTTTAGAACCGGCCGAGTAGATATGGTACCGCCTTTTACGACGCCTAAGAAACCCGAAGTTGATGAAATGAAAAAGGCCCTTGGCGACAAGGTAACATTCCAGCAAATACTTGCTCCAGGGTGGCGTGGCTTTATCGCAAACCAAAACGTTGCACCTTTAGATGATGTTAGAGTCAGACAGGCAATCAATATCGGGTTGGATAGACACGAGTTCAACCAACTTAATTTTGATGGTATAGGGTTCTTGTCTGCGCCATACTTAGGAATGTTTGATTGGATATATTCATTCGATGAGTATTTCACCTGGCCTGGTTATAGGTCTGTTGTGAGTGGGCAAGTCGAAGAAGACTTAGTAACCGCGCAAAACCTAATGAAAGAGGCTGGATACGGTCCTGACAACCTGTTAAAGACAAGCGTGAATTGCGGTACCAACGTAAATGATGAGTGTGCAGTTCTTAAGCCTCAGTTGAAGGAATTTTATATCGATGTAGAAGTTATCCGGAAGGATCGTGGCGCCCGGTTGACTGATGCCAATAACATGGACTTTGAGTTGTGGCATGAAAGTAAAGGTATTGAATATGGCGATCCAGATGCCTATCATAGCCTGCTTTATCTACCAACTTCCGGTATCAACTATACCGATTGGGAGAACCCCGACTTCTCAGCTGGATATGAGCAGCAGAAAGGCTTGCTAGATCTAGAAAAACGAGGTGCCGTGCTTAGAGATATGGCGGACATGCTTTATGACGACCCAGTATGGATAGGAGTTCTAAGGCCTAGCCTGAACCATGGCTGGTGGAGTTACGTGAACGGATACGTACCGCCAAACTTCCATCAGGCAACCTACAGATACGACCAAGTGTGGTTAGATAACAAGCCGTAGAAAAAGGGTAACACCCGAAGAAATAGGACCCTTTCGAATATTCGAGGGGGTCCTATTTCTTATGACTTAAGATATATTCGGGGAATAAAAGGTCTTTTCCTACCAATTTCGCAAACGCCAAAGAGGTATAGGTACAGATGGGCGCATATGTAATTCGGAGAATACTTACCTTCATCCCAAGTGCCATTGGGGTCACGTTAATAATATTTATTATTATGAGGATCGTACCGGGCGACCCTGCTCTTATGATACTTTCTGGTGCCGATGGTGAAAGTAGCTACACGCAGGAAGACTATTTACTTCTGAGATCTCAAATGGGGTTGGATGATTCGCTTCCCACCCAATACTTAAGATGGATGGGCCAACTTGCTAGATTCGATCTTGGCGTCTCTCTAGAGAACGATAGGCCTATATCAAATATATTTAAAGAGCGGTTTCCTGTTACAGTGCAATTGGCTCTATTGGGCTTTTTATCCGCAGTGGTAATGGGAATCCCGATAGGAATCATTTCTGCGATAAAACAAGATTCAATAGTGGATTACGTTTTCAGAAGTATAGCAATATTCGGATTGGCAATGCCTACTTTCTTTGTCGGGCTAATTGTCATTCTTGTTCTTTCAGTCTACTTTAATTGGTTTCCTCCTCTAGGATTCAAAAACCTTTGGGAAGATCCTTGGATAAGTATCCAACAACTAGGGTGGCCTGCTTTGGCACTGGGGTTCTCAGTAAACGGAACAATGATGCGGATGATGCGAGCCCAAATGCTTGAAGTGATTCAAGAAGATTACATCCGGACCGCGAGGTCAAAGGGCCTACCGGAAAGAGTAGTAATAAACCGTCATGCCGTTAAAAATGCCATGTTGCCTGTAATCACAGTGGCTGGAACGCTTTTGGGGGGACTCTTGGGAGGAACTGTCGTTATAGAAATGATATTTAGCATTCCAGGAATGGGTAGAGCCCTTATTGACGCAATATATGTTAGGGACATACCACTAATACAGACTTTTATATTGATAATAGCCTTGATTTACCTGTTTCTTAATCTACTCATCGACTTAAGTTACGGGTGGCTGAACCCACGTATAAGACTGACATAAATATGCAAGGCAACCTATGATTAACCAAACAAATATCATATTTACCAGATCAATAAGAACCAATGCTTTTTTGCAAAGTTTCCTCAATTTTTGCCGGAAAAAGCCTTTGGGGGCATTTGGATTAGCAATAATAATTGTCTTTATGGTGGTTGCAATTATAGGAGAAACATTCGCTCCATACGATCCTTTAGCAGTAAGTGCCGATTTCAAATTGAAGCCTCCTAATGCTACCCAGTGGTTTGGTGGAGATTCTCTTGGAAGAGATATATTCAGTCGCGTTTTGATTGGCACCCGGATATCTATAATAGTCGGATTGGCTGTGATTAGTATTGGAACTACTGTTGGGGCGATATTAGGTATTGCCAGTGCATATTACGGTGGAGCCGTCGACATGGTACTGCAGAGAATAGTAGATGCATTAATGGCTTTCCCTTCGCTTTTATTAGCAATTTGTATAATGGCAGTGCTAGGAGTTTCTCTGACCAATGTAGTAATAGCCCTCGCTCTAACCAATATACCAAGATCTGCTAGGACAATAAGATCGGTTGCACTAGCGATAGCTAACACGGACTACGCATTAGCTGCCACTTGTATCGGCGCCAGCAATTTCAGGTTAATGTCTCGTCATATAGCACCCAACTGCGTTGCCTCCTTCCTTGTCATTGGAACTGCGGGTTTGGGAATCGCTATAATCGCAGAAGCCAGCCTTAGTTTTCTAGGAATTGGGTCGCCCGAAGAAACCATTACATGGGGAGTGATGTTAAGTCGCTCTTCACTTGATTCCTTCGCATATGCTCCGCATATTGGTCTGTTCCCGGGGGCAGCCCTGACCTTGCTTGTCTTTGGGATTAACATTTTTGGTGACGCCATGAGAGATGTCTTGGACCCACGATTGAGAAGAACAGGGTAATAGCTACTTACAACTAAAGATTAGGCGAATATTGGGAGGAGTGAACTAATGGCTGACAACCAAATCTACTTTGAGGACATAGAAGTCGGCACAGAAATTAATCCACAACAATATGGACCCTGGAGTAATGCACATATCACCCGATGGTGTGCCGCTCAGGAAAACTGGGAAAGGTTTCATTACGATTACAAATTTGCCACTGAAGTTTTCAATTTAGAGAATGTCGTGGCCAACGGTAACTGGCGTAAGTATCCAATGTCTAGAATTTTTAAAGACTGGGCCGGTGACAAAGGTTGGCTATGGAAAATAGAAATGCAATACAGAGGAATGCATTACCCCTTCGATATGTTCGAGGTATGGGGGAAGGTTAAATCTATAAAGGAGGTAGAGGGTCTAGGGATAGTAGATTTGGACTGTGGGATGAAAAATCAACATGGCCAAGAAACTACCCCGGGAATAGCAACCGTGGTATTGCCATTAAAGAATGGGAGAAAAGTTCCATATCCCTTCATCCCCCCTCAATCTTTATCAACAAAAGGCTTTGATTACGAGCGGGTAAAAAATCTGAAGGACGCAGTATATGTCACCCCGGAAATTGAAAACCACATCGGTGATGAATCAGAGGGGAAAAGTTGGGATGAAGTCAGTAAATCTGAACTTAGAAGGTTCTCCCAGGCTATTCCGGACCCGGACCCGCTCTATTGGGATGAAAATTATTCCAAAACCACCAAATTTGGATCAATAATGGCGATGCCTTTATACCCAGTTGACGGATTTAAACATCCTCCGACAGAGCCAGACCAGTTAACACTCAGGTTGAAAGAAGATCCCAATTACTGGGGTGGACCACCAGGTGTTATGAGTGGCGAGAGGAACCACCATCTGCCAGGGCTGCCAACAGGTGGAGGGCTGAATGGTGGTCAGTCCTATGAGATTTTAAGCCTAGCCAGTGTGGGGGATCGATTGCATAGAAAATCACAATTGCTTGATGTCTATGAAAAACAAGGTAAGCAAAACAGGCTCGTATTCACTGTATACGGTACTGATTACCTCAACCAATCCGGAGATGTGATTTTAAAAGGTGTGGGTGCCGGTATACTTCGTGGGTAAATAACTAAGGTCAGAGACCAATAAAATCCATTATGGAAAAAGTTGTTGTTTGTACTGTCTGTTCCACAAAAAACTTCTCTTTATCCAAATTTTGTGTTAACTGCAGAGCGCGCATCGACTTAATTCAGCCTATTCCTAAAGCAGAAGCTGAGCTTATCCTGAGAAATATAGACAGGAGTAATAAAAGGCGGAAGTTTAAGCGTTTTAGCATATATGCAGCGATCGCAACTGCTGTTTTTGTGATAGCACTTTCACCTAGTTTTTATTCTTCCCTACTTGAACTATTTACCCCCTACAAGAACGAAACATTCATTAATTCGACAAAAATTAATTCGAATTCAGATTGGAACATGTACCAGAACGATTCTTTGAATAGTGGGTTTTCCAATTACAATTTCAATCCGTCTGGAAGAATATTGTGGGAATTCAAAACTAATAGTGGGTTTATTAAATCATCGCCTGCCATTGTTGAAGGTATGGTCTATCTATCCACAGGTGATCAATCAGACAGAAGAATAGTTGGCATTGATACCGAGTCAGGTCAAGTGTCATGGGAAAGATCTGTTGATCCTCCTGTTGAAACCTCCCCGGCCATATCCGAAAACGCCTTATATATTACTCTCAGAGATGGAACCATTATGTCTCTGGATAGAGTTACAGGGAACCTTCTGTGGCTACATAAGGCAGAATCGCCCATTTTTTCTTCCCCTACTTTTTATCAGGACGTGCTATACGTAACGACTCACGAAGAGAAATTACTTGCTTTGGAGGCACTGAGTGGTGAAGTTTTATGGTCACGTGATGTTGGTGCCAGTGTGGCATCCGTTCCCGCCGTTAACGACGTGGTCGTTGCTTTCAACTCTAGTTCTAATTATGTCCATATCCTTGACTCCAAAACCGGTCAGAAGCGTTTGAAGTACCCAACGGGATACGTAGCGGGGTCGGTAGCTATTTCCCAAAATCTTCTATTTGTATCTGATTGGACTGGCCGTGTACAAGCCATAAATTGGACGAAGATCGAACATCCTTTCGAAAGGCAATTCCGAACCTTTAAATTGAATTTATATGTTTGGGGGTTAATCGATTCATTTCCTCAATGGACGGGGTTTACCTGGATTTTCGAAAGACTTAATGAAACATTTCAAAGTACTCCTGTGGTGACTGAAGATGCCGTGCTTGTAACCTCTAGTTCTGGCAAGGTGTACAAATTGAATGCGGCAAATGGGCGATTGATTTGGATGTTTGACACTGGGGCAGAGATCAGTCAGCCAGTGGTAGCTTCAAAAGATACTGTTATAGTGGGTGATTCCAAAGGTGATTTATTTAGGATTGATATTTTGACAGGAGAAGGTGAAAAGTTTCTAAGTGTCGATGGGTCGATTAGCTCACCGCCCGTAATATCTGATAAGAGACTATTTATTACTACAAATGAAGGAAGCTTGTATTCCATAGAATGAATCGATGAATTTTTAGATTTTAATCACAATAAGAGGATGCAATGTCAAAAATACATACAATTTCCGGCGTGATCGATAGTGAGGATATTGGTTGGACATTATCCCATGAGCACTTAGTTAGTGGGATGGGAGGTATGGACCGTATTGGTTTATATGATGAAAAAGAGGCACTTCGGAGATGTAATGAAGCACTTCAGGTCGCACATGGCGCTCAAATCAGAACGATTATTGATTGCACTCCAGTAGATTTGGGACGGCAGGTCTCAGCTTTTCAAAGCCTTAGTTCCTCTTCACCAATAAATATCATCGCCGCCACGGGTTTATACCGATGGGTACCACTAAGTTATTACTCATGGGATCCGGATACAGTGGCACACTTTTTCCAACGTGAAATCGAAGAAGGGATCGAAGGAACAGCTATTCATGCCGGAATAATAAAAATTGCTTGGGATGTGGAATATTCTTCGACGGTTGGAGGACCTAATTCTATGCAGGCCCAATTGGAAAAATGCGCCCGTGGGGCAGCCCGAGCAGCAAAGCGAAGTGGGGTTCCCATAACATGCCACACCCGCGCAATAGATAAGGTTGGTATTCGTTTACTAGACATTTTCGAGGACGAAGGGATAGATTTAGGAGCGGTCACAATTGGTCATACAAATGACTCTCCCGATATTAATTATGTCTTAGATTTAGCAAAACGAGGAGCCAATGTTGGATTAGATCGCTTCACCAAAACCATGAATGAAGAAGAGTTAATACGCAGGTCAAAAATTGCGTTGGCATTAATCGAAGCCGGATACTCTGGACAAACTTCTCTGGGTCATGATTCTGCAGCATACAGCATCAACAGGGGACCCGCTTCAGGTGGCCCACGGATTGAAAACTCTGAGTGTTGGCTTCCAGTGCCAAATTTCGAAATTCCCTGGCTGAGAGATAAAGGTGTCGATGAGGGTTCTATAGATTCTATGATGATAAAGTCCGTACAAAGAACTTTTGAAGCAGCCCATTCTATGAAGCTTTAAAATTTAGGCCTATATTTATCCCTCATTAAGGGTTTTTTACAGATCGGGTAAAAAAAAGTACCTTATGTACACAGTTCGTCTTGAAGAGAATACTGCGTGACACACTGAATCTAATTGCAACTGTCTAGTCCTAAATATGTTGAAGGATTTTACCTTTAGACACTCGATCAGATAAGCTCCATACATGAATGACAATTCGGAATTAGACTCAGATAAGATCCCTTCTGAATTTCGTTCTGCCCCCCCAATCATGCATGGAGACAATCAAACTCTGGATTCATCACCCGGTGATACCGGGGTCAGCATGCAACATTCGAACAAGCTTGACTCTGCAAATGATAGGCCTGTATCCAAGACCACCTGGCGGCACACATTTAGTTCCCTCTCAAATCCAAGCTTCCTCTATCTCTGGGCAAGCATGGTCACAATGATGGCCGGAATGCAGATGCAGATGTTGGCAAGGGGTTACCTTATATACGATATTACAGGCTCTGCCTCTCTTCTAGGTATAGTAAATGCAGCGCACGCATTGCCTATGCTTGGGCTTGCTCTTTTTGGAGGAGCCATCGCGGATCGGTTTGAACGCAAGAGACTCATACAGATGGGCCAGATTGTCCCGGCGGCATTGGCCCTTGGAATCGGCATAACTATTTTCACAGATAACATTCAATGGTATCACCTTGTGTTGGTGTCCATAATTCAAGGATCCATGTTCTCTTTTATGATGCCCGCACGTCAGGCCATAATTCCCCAGCTCGTTGGCAAAGAAGGTTTGTCTAACGCCATGGCCATGAACGCAGCCGGTATGAGCGCGATGACTTTGGTGGCCCCGGCTATTGCAGGTATCCTTTATGCTTGGACTGGACCGGCAAACGTCTATTTCGTTATCACCGGCCTGAATACATTAGCTATTATACTCACAGTTTTTATCCCAAAAACAGGTACTGTTTCTTCAGCAACTAAAGAACCCATCGTAAGAGACATAGCTGCAGGTTTAACCTATATCAAACAGACCCAGATAGTCAGAATTCTTTTGATTATGGGACTTGCAACCACTTTGCTTGCTATGCCTTTCAGATTCCTTATGCCTGTCTTTGTAGTTGACGTCTACAACAAAGGTCCGGAATCGATGGGACTTCTCGTCGCCATAATGGGTGGCGGGTCTCTTGCGGGATCTTTATTTATTGCTTCCATAGGACAATGGAAGAGAGGGATGATATTGATAATTGGAAGTTTTGTTTCTGCATTCTCACTATTGTTACTCGCTTTCCTGCCGTTTTATTTCGCTGCTGCGGCAATCATGATTTTATTGGGTTTGGGTGACGCCGGGCGACGAACTATTAACCAGTCTCTGGTCATGGAAAAAACAGATGCACTATTTCAAGGTCGCGTTATGAGCGTGTTTATGATGAATTTTGGCCTGATGCCGTTGGGAACGCTTCCAGCAGGAATACTAATAGATAAAATCGGAGGGCAGACGGTTATCGGATTGTTAGGCCTGATTCTGCTTATATTTACCTTCGTAATTTTATTCACCCAAAAAAATCTAAGGGACGCGGCCTAACTCCGGACAATTGCCAGATTTAGAGGCTCTAGACTCACAATTATTTTCCCCATATTAATAGAAATTCTTTTACGAATACCTTTGGGCATACTTGCCAATCAAATTCCCAACACTGCCTGCTATCAGTAGAAAAACATGGCACTAGAAAGCGAGTTTCCATGTCCATACAATCAGAAAAAGTATTCTCCACAAAAGGCAACAGAGAATGGTTAGAATATTTCCTTCGGGGGAATTATCTCAAATAAACCTATTACAAATCACCATAGGTATTCTTTGGAGAAGCTGGGGAGTGTCGAGGACATGATAAGGCGGCACCTCAGCTTATAATATTCAAACCTGATAAGTTTGTTCAAAGTAGGAAAGAGTTTGAAATAGTCTCATTTATTACTCTCTAACTCAAATTCATTCAAGTATAGTACGAAGCAGTATTTTACGAACGCTATCAAAAGAAACAATCTCACACGTGAGGTGATCACTTGACGGTTAGAAGGCAACCTGGGGCTGCGCACAGCATCACGATAAGAACATCATATCCCAATACAGTTGGTATGCTAGGCCAAATAACCACCAACATAAGTGCCGCCGGAGGCGATATAGGGGCCATCGACATCGTCTCCGCCGGACGCAACAGTATGGTGAGGGACATTACGATAAATGCTCGGGACGATTCACACGCAGAGACATTAAAAGAAGCAGTATCAAGTGTTGAAGGAGTAACAATAGTAAATGTATCTGACCAGGTCTTTTTAAGGCATCTTGGCGGTAAAATTGAAATGCAAAGTAAAACACCCATTAAAACCAGAAATGACATGTCACTAATTTACACTCCGGGCGTTGCGAGAGTTAGCAAAGCCATCCATGACCACCCAGAATCCGTATGGAATCTCACAAGTAAGGGAAATACGGTTGCCATTGTGACTGATGGGTCCGCAGTACTCGGATTAGGAGATATTGGTCCTGCTGCAGCCTTACCGGTAATGGAAGGTAAGGCTCAATTATTGAAAGAGCTAGTCGGGGTAGATGCCTGGCCGATAGTTCTAGATACTCATAACACCGCCAAAATCGTCGACACAATAAAATTACTATCCCATGGGTTCGGGGCAATAAACCTGGAAGACATTTCAGCACCGAGATGTTTTGAAATAGAACGCCGCCTTCACAAGGAATTGAGCATACCTGTATTTCACGACGATCAACACGGAACCGCAATTGTGGTTCTGGCGGCACTATACAATGCGGTCAAAGTAGTCGACAAAAAATTACCTGACCTAAAGGTTGTATTGGCCGGGGTAGGAGCAGCTGGTGTCGCCACTACCAAACTTTTGATCAAAGCTGGCGTAAAAAATATCGTTGGAGTGGATCGGAAAGGAATATTAGACAGACAAAAGAATTATGGAAATAACAAAGTCTGGAAAAAATATTCCGAGATAACTAATCCAGATAATATTTCTGGCCACATCAAAGAAGCTATGAAGGGTGCAGATGTATTCATAGGGCTATCGGGCCCAGGAGTACTTCGGCTTGAGGAAGTGAGTTTAATGAACAGAAAACCAATCATATTTGCTATGGCAAACCCCGATCCCGAAATTTGGCCAGAGGAGGTTGAAGGAGTTGTTGAAGTTATGGCGACAGGACGATCAGATTATCCTAACCAAGTTAACAATGCTTTGTGTTTCCCGGGCATGTTCAGAGGCATCCTAGATGCTCGAGCGCAAAAAGTCACAGATGGAATGAAAATGGCCGCCGCGTTTGCTATATCGAAGAGAGTCCCAGAAAGCCATCTTAATAACGAATATATTATGCCAAGCATTTTTGATACTGGTATGGCTGATCAAGTCGCAAAAGATGTAAAAGCTGCAGCCATAAAAAGCGGAGTAGCTTTAAAAAATTAAAGTGTGGCCTTTTGTTTTAGTCAGTTATATCGACGCTCATCGGGAGTTTGATTGAGAAGAGAAGGATAGTCGCCAACAATGAAATGATCCCGCTGAATAGAAAAGCCGATTTTAGCCCAAATTCATCGATGAGCAATCCTGTGAAAATTGGTGAAGCCGTTCCTAATAAACTTGCACTATAAATCAATGAGACCACTGTCGCCTGGGATTTTCCCCCAGATACGTCCATAGCGGCGGCAATAAAGACGGTATGCAGTGAGTATAGGAAAGCACCCATTGCGAACACATTCAACACAAGTAGATAACCATCAGCGGTGAAATACAATCCAATAAACAAAATGCCTAAAAAGGTCATAGCGGGCAATAGCACTATTTTTCTTCCGTACATGTCAGACAACCATCCCATTACAGGTTGAGCAATAATTCCAGCTACTTGGGCCCCTGCCAGGAAAAATCCGACTGTAAGTGTATCCTTGCCAAGGCCTCCATCTCCTGGAGCGGATATTAGATAAAGAGGAAGAAAATACGTGACCGAGGACAGCCCCATATCGCTCAAACCTGTGACAAGAATCAGGCCCCATATTCCTTTGACTTTTAGTAATCCTCTCAAGCCCTTGAAATATTCTCCGGAGGAGCTTGTTTCAGAGGTTTCTTTCGAAACATTTCGCATCATCAAGTAGACAAGTACGGCAAAAATCAAGGCTGGTAAAACACTTATTTTTAGAAGTTCATTCCATTCAAAGGCAATAAGATAAGTTATTGTAATAATGCTACCGACCTTAAATGTCTCAGTAGTCAACAAGCCTGCCATGAAAGGACCCAACATCTCTCCTATCGATCCACCGGTTCCATGAAGTGATACCGCAAATCCTCGCCTACCTGGAAATCTTTTAGAGAGCTCTGCAATCGCCGGTGGGTGATACAAAGAAGGACCTATTCCAACAAGCAACATAGCTCCAAGAAGCCACCAGAAACTAGGAGCCATCCCCAGGAGAAAGTAGGAACTTCCCATAATAATCAGCGATATAGACAACATGGCCCCGGGACGATTAGCGAACCGTTCTCCAAGATAACCCGCAACCATAGTGGTGGCATCGGAGGCTCCTTTCCCAACCCCTCCCACTACACCAAATTGAGTCGCAGTTAAATTAAAACGTGGATCAGTTTTCATCATTGCAAGCAGCAATGGTAGGGAAGAGTTAAAAACGTGACTCACTGAATGCCCCAATACTATTGCTGATACCAATTTCTTACCGCCTTCCTTAAGGTTAATTGGCTTCTGTGTTCCCCCCCCCGATGTGTTCCCAAATTCGGATGAGTTCCACTTATCGGACATATGAAGTCCTAAATCCAGCTTTCCTTGTTCTGCCCACAATCTTCACCGTTTCAATGCTGTTTTCAAAGTTCTTTATCATATGCGCATTATAGCTATTAACGAGTATGTTTTAGAATGGGAGTTAATATGAAACAGGTAGTTGGGAATCTAGTTTTGATAATCATGATTGTGGCGATGTTCGCTTGCTCTGAGAATATCGCAGACCATCCCATATCAAATTCCCAACTTGCCCCGAGGCTTAGCCCTATTGAATTCGGCACTCAAGGACCGTGGATCAATAGTGAGCCATTTGGCTTGAAGGAAAAGAGAAATGAGGTCGTTCTAATCGATTTTTGGACCTACACATGCGTCAATTGCATACGGACTCTTCCACACTTGAGTGAATGGCACAGGAAATACAACGAAAAGGGGTTAAATATTTTGGGAGTACATAGTCCTGAATTTGAATTTGAAAAAATATATGGAAATGTCCTTTCTGCTGTAGAGAATTTGGGTATCAATTATCCGATAGTTTTGGATAACGATTTTAAAATATGGAATACATTTGATAATCGGTACTGGCCTGCAAAATACCTTTTAGATAAAGATGGTGTGATCCAATTTAAACACTTTGGAGAAGGAGGATACGAAGAGACAGAATTGGCAATTAGAGCTTTATTAGAGGAGGCTGGGTTCGATCTATCAAATATCCCTATGGAAGCCCACCTTCAACAAAGTAGTGATTCCTCCAATATTTCCCACAGCGAGCAAACACTGGAGTTATATATGGGTACTGATAGAAACTACAAGTTTAATTTTTTTCAACCTACATACATCGGAAACACGGAATACTATGACAATATCCGTACTGATATTTGGAAGAAAAAAGATATCTTCGAAAGTCCCTCCAATAGAAAAAAAGACAAAGTTTATATTGAGGGGTTATGGAGTAAAGAAAAAGAATATATTTCTCACAGTAGAGATACTGATAGCTACAATGATTACATATCTTTAAGATTTTCAGGGTCTGAAGTGAACGTGGTGTTAGGGAAAACTAACAACCCGTATAAAGTATTAGCCACCCTAGATGGAAGCCCTTTACTGGAATCAGAAGCGGGTAAGGATGTCTACTTTGAGCCCGACGGAAAGAGCTTTATTGAAGTTGATAATTCCAGAATGTATAACATCGTTAAGTTGAAAAAATTCGACACGCGAGAGCTGATATTAAGCTCTACAGCATCAGGGTTCTCTATTTATTCTTTCACCTTTGGTTCCGATGTAAGGGAATAATCATTTAAATGACCTACAACAGAGGGAGGGTTATTTTCTTGTTTTGTGCTGTCGTAATGACTTTAACGATCTTTTGCAATGAGGTTGTGGATCCATTTACAAATGAATATCCAATCAAAAGCCCAGTAACCCAGGAAGGCTATCAAATCGTTTTAGCAACTACAGATCTGGGAGTTGGGGAAAATCGATTCGCCTTCATAGTTCTGTCTGACAAAGGGTTTGTAAATGGGGCTGACTCGATGGTGACCTTTTATGCTCCGGCCAAATATCCCTATGAATCAAAAACCACTGCCCAGTTCATGTATTGGGATGATCTTAACAGAGGTTCTTTTGTCGCCAATGCGATTTTACCTTATCCAGGAGAGTGGAACTTCAAGGTAGATTTCGTAGACAACAAAAAGGACATCTCCATTAAGGGAGGATTCACTGTTAACAAAAAAACTATCGCTCCTTATAAAGGTGACAAAGTTCCCACTGAAAAGAACAAAACCTTAGATGACGTAGCTAGTTTTCAGCAACTTTCAACAGGAAATATAATTGACCTTGAATTGTATCGTCACTCAATTAGCGAGGCTATAAAGAGTGGTAAGCCCACTGTTATCACTTTTTCTAGCCCAGCTCTCTGTCGAGATGAGACCTGTGGACCACAGGTGAAAGTACTACAAAAATTAAGTGCCCGCATGAATCTTTCAATAAATTTCATACACGTTGAAATTTATGATAACCCCATCGAACTGCAAAATGATTCTAAGGCTGGCTTATACTCTGAGGCTTTCAAAAAATGGAATTTGCCGAGCTTTCAATGGACATTCATTATCAATTGTATCGGTGAGATATCACATAGGTATCAAGGATTTGTATCCTCTGAAGAGTTAGATGAACCTCTAAGGTTTTATATCACCGAGAAAGGAATTAAGAATCATTGTTTAGCAATTTAATTTGAGGAAGATACCTTCATTTTATTGTAACGTGGTACAGAGGTTTCCATACCCCAAAGTGGTTCGAAATATCAAAAGTATCCAACGTAACCTTCACACACCCAATCTATATCAGGACGCAGTATTTCGATACATGTTTAAGAACAGCCCGTGCACTGGGGCCGGTCAGTTTCTGTCTCCGTTTTGCCAAAGGGTTTAATCTTGGTTGCTTTACAATTCTAATCAAAGAGGGGTGAAAGATTATGAATGCAGAAATAAATACCGAATACACAATATATTTTGCCGGAGCTCTATTCGATCACAAGGAACTTATTGGTAACGCTATTTTAGCCTCCTATATAAATACATTGTCCAAGGAAAAATATCGATGCATACTACCGCAAGACCTTGAACAATCTACCGGCAGATCAGTCGACATAAGAAATCAGGATTTAAGTTGTCTGCTAGCATGCGATCTAGCAATTTTTAATTTTGATGGCACTGAATTGGACTCAGGGACTGTCGTAGAATTCTTGTATGCTAAAACTTTGGACATACCTGCCGTAATTATTAGGTCTGATTTTCGGGGAAGCGGTGATCAAAATCGTGAGGGAGACCAATGGAATCTGATGGCATCTTTTTACCCTCGGACCAGGAAGCTAGAATTTAATGCGATGGAATGGTATCAAAGAGAGATAAATTCTTTATCCAATGACCAGGGAATCCTAGACACCGTTGATCGCTTATATAGAAAGATATCTAATTCAGTTATCACTGAATTAGATATTGTGATGCAAACCCCCCCTCTGCTTTCTACCGATCAGGGGCAGGCCTTTAGCCTCTATCAATGGGCTTCGGTGTTTCCCGGAAGTGGGTTAAAGGAAATTATTCCGAACATAGACGACATAATTATATCCAAGAAAAATAAGGGGTTAATAGATTAGTCTGAACTCTTGCGCCTTCAACCTAAAATAGTGCTTATTGAAACAATGGTAAGGCCCCTCGGTATGCCAACAGCAACCCGACAGCTAGCAGAACAAAACCCATCGTAAGAATGAGAGTGTTTAGATTCACCTTCCCGGTCAACTTCGCACCATACCAACTACCAATCATAGCACCCGCTCCCATGAGAACTAATACAGGGTAGTCTACCTTTCCCTGACTGGCGTGCGCTATCCATCCTATTGTCCCCATAAAAAACCCGATAAAAAGATTAGATCCTGCAGCAATACGAGGATCGAGTTTTAGCACCCTAACCAAGGCTGGTAAGCGTATGCTACCCAAGATAAGCCCAACGGCACCGCCCAGAAGCCCACCCCCCGTCCGATTCCTGCTTCAGCAGAAACCCGCCCAGGACTAAATAGGCCTGAAGATCCCTCTAATCCAGCTCCAAAAAGAGGAGAGGTTGATTGCCCGGATTTTACGCGATTTTGGTAGATAATGATGAATTCTACTCCCTGCCACAACACAAGCAATCCTGCGAGAAATAGAAGTGTTCCTTCGTCTATGACACCGCTGAGAAATCCTCCGGCAAAAGCTCCTGCAAAGGCAGGAATACCCATCACCATGACTATCCTCATGTCCACTCTGCCTCCTCGCCAATGCTTTATTGCACCGGTGAGAGAACTAAGACTGCTGACCATAATATTAGTTCCTCCAGCAATAGCAGCCGGTGTCCCTAAAAGCAGCAGTGCCGGTAAGCGAATTGTCCCCAATGCAAGGCCAACGAATCCTCCTAGTATTCCTACCAATAGGGATATGACCGTCAGTAAGAGGGCCTTCCAGGCAAGATGGTCGGACGGAAGCCCAATATCTCCAAGGGTCAAAGCCATTAAACCTGAGAATGTTTGTTCCATATAGTCTCTCTTTCATTGATTATGCACATTCGGGAAGCCAATGTCATTATGGGCGTGGTGTAACTATTACCAGCTCAAATTTATGTATGATACAAACGGATTTATTCCATAACATCAGTGTACATATCATCACGCACAGCATCGCTTCCAACCAAGTAGGAAGTAGGAGGGAGGAAATGAGAACAATGCATATGGGGGATGCAGGGAAGGTTCTGTTGGAGATCAGGCAATTGCTAAATGATATCAATATAATGTTCTTTCTCCGTCACGGAACCTGTTTAGGAGCAGTCCGAGATGGAAAACTTATCCCTTGGGATGACGATATAGATATCGGGTCTATCATCGGGTTACATGATCTTGATGTGCGGTCCATTTATAAGGCAGCAGATAGGTTTAAGGAAGCAGGTTTCACAGTAAAAATTCTGCCAACTGATTTTCACATTGGGGTAGAGCTTTCAAAATATGAGATTCCTGTTGATTGGACTTGCTACAAGGCATTTAAAGGGGATATTTTTCAGTATCCTGCAGTCAAAATCCCAGTTCGACTTTATGAATCTCTACGTCAAACTTGTTTGCTAGGGGAATCTTTCTACGTGCCCAACCCCGCAGAAGAATATTTAACACTCAAATATGGTCCAGACTGGCGAGTACCCAAAAAGCTAGGGTTTGAAGGCGATATTATAGATTCGATACCTGAGGCGGCAGTCCTTGACAAATCTGGGGTTCTAAAAAAAATTCTCAAATTTTTATTCCCTAAGAAATACGTTACTAGAATCAAGATTTTGGGCCCTGATATGATGCCCATCAAAATGACTGAAATAACCATTGTCGGGGTCAGCCGTTGTACAACTGATCAGGAAGGATTTGCACATTTCAATTTGCTCAATGAAGACTATTACGCAGTTGTTGTCGGTAATGATGATGAAAGAGAAATCCTATACGAGGAGATTTTAAAACCCGGGAAAAATTATTCCTATATTGAAGACCCGAACGAAAGATACGGAAGAATTCGAGTATTAAAAGAGACCCCTAACTAAAATTTTCGGGAGAGAAGAAATGACGAGAGTTTATGTGGATATGGTAGCTGATCTATTTCACTATGGGCACGCAAATTTTCTTAAGCAAGCTCGCCAATTTGGTGACCATTTACTTGTTGGAATTCATTCTGACAAAGTTGTCGAAGGATATAAGCGATCTCCTATAATGACCATGCAAGAGCGGATAGACACGGTATCTTCCTGTCGCTACGTAGATGAAGTAATACCTGATGCCCCTTTTATTATTGATCAAAAATGGATTGACACCCACAATATTGACTTAGTTGTCCATGGTGACGACTTTTTAGAAGATATGACGCAACTTTGCTATAAAATCCCTATCGATTTAGGAATCTTCCGGTTGGTCTCTTATACTCCTGGTGTTTCCACAAGTGAGATTATAAAAAGAATACGAACCCACGCAGACAATTAATCCGATAATAGTTTTTGCTGAAAATTATCTAACCCCCCACGTACTACCATAGGTATTTTCCTCTAATCTGATCAGTTCATTTTTACTAATATTTTGACGGCAAAATTACCAATTTCTGTTGCTATCAACAGAAATATTACACTCACCTCAAAGTTGTTATGCACATGCATCGCTGTAACTATATCTCCTACAAAAGGGCACCAAAACGATGTTAGACTCCCTTATGCGGGTCCAGTTTCCTTAAAGTGTACTATCCCGTCTACCTTTATCAGTTCGGTTAGCTTTAAGTACAGTTCAATTATCAAAAGGGGGCTCTAAGAAAAAATATGGATGCAACATCTACAATCTTCGAAGACAACGACAGGGTGAGAGTCACAGAATGGCGTTTTGAACCTGGAGAAGAGACCGGCTGGCACAGGCATGAATTAGATTATACGGTGGTCCCGATTAGCACAGGGACCCTTACGATAGTGGATCGAAGCGGTACGGAAACACTAAACCATATGTCTGATGGAATTCCGTATTTCAGATATGCGGGGGCTGAACATAATGTAATCAATAGATCTGATTCTGAACTGGCTTTTATCGAAATTGAAATCATTTAATATAAGTCCTTAATTTAGTGCAAAAAAACGTGGATTTGTTGGATATTAAATTATTGGTAGCCTCATCATAAAAGTTCATTTTCTATCCCATTGGTCTTTACATTAACCTGTGTGGAAACTGCATAAATAATTCCGAGAAGATTCATATGACATTACCATTGGAAGAAATGAAAGTGATGTGATGACACCTTTTGAAATGTCTGTTACGGTCACGTTAATTCAGCTCAACTGCTGCCACCCCCCTTTAGGAGAGCATACAAGAGAAATACTGTTTGGGTTATGAAAAGGAATAAATAGACTCTTTGTTAGCTAGAAATATTATTCGAACAGATTTTAATTGATTATCTTAGTATATTGAGGTAAAACCCATGTAACACTCAAAACCCCAAATTCATGTAATAGGAACGGGGGGAACCATTGCAGGATTAGGGCCAAATAGGCTCGATTACATTCAATATGCTGAGCTGGGCAAGAAATTAAGTATAGAACAATCTCTTGAGCGAATACCTGAATCAAATGATATAGCCAACATTGAATGCGAGGACCTCATAAGCGTTGGGAGTCCGGCCATCGGCCCTACAGAATGGTTGAAATTAGGTCAGAGAATCAACAATCTTTTGGATACAGCAGATACTGATGGTGTTGTTGTAACACATGGGACTGCCACACTGTAGGAGACAGCATACTTCCTACATTTAACAATAAAGTCTAGGAAACCAGTAGTCCTTACTGGAGCAATGCGACCTCCCACAGCATTCGGCACGGATGCAGATCTCAACCTAATGGATGCTATCAGAGTCGCAGCCAACCCTGATGCAATAGACAAAGGTGTGCTAACAGTTCTTAACAATGAAATCCACTGTGCTCGAGACGTATACAAAGCGAATACTCTGCGTGTCGAAACTTTCCGAGCGAATGAACTTGGATTCTTGGGGTATGCCGATTCGGATGGAGAGGTACTGTTTTATAGGGCGCCTATCCGTAAGCATACATCCTCAACTGACTTTGACATTAGAGATATGACAGAACTCCCGCGAGTATATATTGTGTATGCCTATGCAGGATCAGACAGTTTACTTATCGATGCCGTACGCAAAAACAAATCGGATGGTATGGTATTAACGGGTTTTGGATCTGGGACTTTGCCTCCGACTATGCTCGAAATTGGAGCTGAGGTCGCACAAGAAGGGATTCCTGTAGTTTTGGCCTCAAGGTCTACCGCCGGCAAAACCGTTATTACACCACGTATCACCAAATTAGGGTTCCTGGTCTCCGATAACCTTCATCCACAAAAATCCAGAATATTATTAATGTTAGCTTTAACAATCACCAAGGATCACGATATCCTGCAACAAATGTTTATGGCTTATTAATAGTCATTTATTCAAACAAAAACAGGAACCGATATGACACCTAACATAAAAAACTATGGGAACGGGACCCTACCTGACCAGATACGATCAAGTGTTTGCCGAGGCATTAATGGTCTTGATATCCATTATCTTGAGGCCGGTTTTGAAAACAAACACAATCCACTTCTATTGTTGCTGCATGGTTTTCCAGAATTATCTTATAGTTGGAGAAAAATAATTTTACCTCTATCAGAATCTGGCTACCATGTGGTTGCACCGGATCAAAGAGGGTTTGGGGCAACAACCGGATGGGACAATTCATACGTCTCGGATCTTTCTTCCTATTATCAAATAAATCTCGTAAGAGATCTATTGGGTTTGATTTCTGCTCTAGGTTATGAAAAAGTTAAAAGTGTTATAGGCCACGATTCTGGTGCTGGTGTTGCGGGTTGGTCTGCCCTGATAAGACCTGATATATACGAATCTGTTGTTATGATGAGTGCTCCTTTCACAGGAGCACCCTACATACCTTTCAACACCTTGAAAACCCCGACTGTAGCCAAGGACTCGGTTGATGAAATCGCTGAAGAATTAGCTAATCTTAAAAGGCCTAGAAAACACTATCAGCATTACTATCGGACCCCCGAGGCTAATTCTGACATTATGGATTCGAAGAATGGATTACCGGACTTTATAAGAGCCTATTACCATCATAAAAGTGCTGATTGGAAGGAAAACAAGCCTTTCCAGCTATGCTCCTGGACTGCGGAAGAATTGGCCAAGATGCCAACTTATTACATTATGGATTTGAAAGACACGATGCCAGAGGCCGTAGGGAAACATATGCCAACTGTTCAAGAAATAAATTCTTGCGAATGGTTAACCGAAAAGGAGTTGAAAGTCTATGTCTCAGAATACGGACGATCAGGGTTCCAGGGAGGTCTCAATTGGTACCGATCCGGGGGAAGTGTCGGGAATCGGCAGAATTTAGAACTTTTTTCAGGGATGAAAATTAAAAAACCTGCCATGTTTGTCGCTGGAAAGCAAGATTGGGGAATATTCCAGAGGCCTGGTGCAGTCACTAAAATGAAGAATGAAGCCTGTAGCAATATGGGTGCAATCCAATTAGTGGATAATGCTGGACATTGGGTTCAACAAGAACAACCCGAAAGTGTACTTACACTCATTTTAGATTTTTTAGATGAGCTTGATTAGGTTCCGTCCCGGGCCTCTATTGCTTTCGAAGCTTCATGACACAGGACAAAAAAACAATCAATCACGCTATGGAAATGGAAGTTTACAAGCAGAACTGTAAAAAACGATAAATACCAGTATGGAAACGACCTTTTCTTAAACTGGCCTGTTTACACCAAACCCATAATCAATCCTATTAATTCTTCAAAGCCTTTACCCCTTCTTTTGCGCCTTCAAGCAGGAACCCAAGGTCCGAGTTGTACATAATTACCTGCATTCCTTTTTCTTTCCATTCGGTAAGTTTCTCTATATTCCCCATATGTATACCAGGGGCGATTCCGAGTTTGAGTGAAATATCTATAACTTTTTGAATGGCATTAACCACAGTTGGATGAGAAGTCTGCCCAGGTACTCCATACGATAGCGATAAATCCTCAGGCCCAACAAGAGCCACATCTATTCCAGGCACTGAAAGTATTTCTTCCAAATTTTCGATCGCGGCCTTTCTTTCTATTTGAGCAATAGCCACTGTATCTTGATTTTGAATTTCAATAAATTCAGCAAGATCTCCAAACCTGTAGTCAGAGTGCGGGGCGTCCGCGGATAGGCCTCTAATTCCTTGAGGTGGATACTTCATAAAACTAACTAAAGTTTCTGTGTCGGTGACATTCTCCACCCGTGGCAACATTAACCCCATGGCTCCTGAATCCAGATACCCAGCAGCAAGGCTATAGTCAAGGTTTCTAATTCGGACCAAGGGACAAATTTCTTCCAATCGAGCAACTCTTAAAATTTCCCTAACACTTCCTTGATCGTATGGGCTGTGTTCACAATCAACCATAAAAAAATCAAAACCAGCTCGTTTGAAAATTTGGGCAGCTGTAGGGTTCACCATCTCCTGAAGCATAGTGCCATATATATTTTTGCCCTCTTCCAGATCTCTTTTCATTTGGTTTCTAAGCATTTTGCACCTCTCGATTCAAACTTCACGAATAGATTCATATTGCATATCCTGTCTGATTATACGCATTATCTCGTATCCTTTAGAATTTTATATATCATTAAGGTTAAAAAGAGGAACTAAATGAGCAGCGATTCTCTGTGGGAACAATTAGAAAACACTTTAAAAGATAAAATAACCATTTTTGACGGAGTGGCGGGGTTAGCGGTGAAAAGCCTCACAAGTGAAAAAAGCATTTCTATTAATGGAGATGAAGTATTCCCCACAGCCTCGACAATAAAGGTACATGTATTGGCAAAACTGTTTTCCCTGCAAGAAGAAGGCAAAATAGATTTATCACGAAGAATTCGGTTTACTCAGGATATGTACGGTGCTGGAAGTGGAGTAATTCATTTCTTAGAAAATGATCCTGAATTTACTTTTCGGGACGTTGCTATACTCATGATGCTTGCGTCAGACAATACTGCGACCAACATCTGCATAGATATTGCAGGAATGGAAGGAATTAATGATTTAATTCGAGACATGGGCTTGTCTAAGACCCGACTCAGACGAAAGATGATGGATCCTGAGGCAATAACCAGAGGTGATGAAAATGTTTCGACTCCGAACGATTTAATCTTGATGATGGCCCAATTGCATAACGGAAAGCCCAATCCAAAAGTATCCGCCCAAGTCTTACAAATCATGAGTAAACCAAAATCTGATTATCTGAATAAAGCCGTTGGTTCTGAGGTTGTAGTAGCAAATAAACCGGGGGCCATGGGCAGGGCCCAAGGTGATACAGGCATAGTATTTTTACCAAATAACCCGTATACGGTCTCTATTATGAGCAAATTTTCCATGGTCGATTCAATAGCTCAGGAAGGTTTCATTATTGATCTTGCTAGAACCATTCACAAGTTTATGGCAATTATGGAAGAAACAAATGAATTCGGACTGAGTTTACCAAAAACCCTACCCTTATAGGCAAAGAAATGAAAACAAGAGTATTAGGAAAATCTGATTTAGACGTCTCCAGAGTCTGCTTTGGTGCCTGGCCAATAGGAGGGGGCATGGGAAATGTTGACCCAAAACAAGCTGTAGACACTATCCAAGCGGCAATAGATCTAGGAATTACTTTTATTGATACTGCTGAAGGTTACCAAACTAGTGAGTCGGTCTTGGGTCAAGCCTTAAAAGGCAGACGAGATTCCGTGATTCTGGCCTCCAAACTGTCAGGGCCAGATCATTCAAAAAAACACATTCATAAAGCGATAGAAAACAGCCTGTCTGCTTTGAATGTCGAATACATTGATCTATACCAGCTGCATACCCCACAACCCAAATGGCCTATAAACAATACTATGGGAATCCTTATGGCCCTCAAAGATCAAGGCAAGATCCGGCATATAGGATTATCGAACTTCACGTCAGACCAAACACAGGAAGCTATGGAATTTGGAACAATTATCAGCTCCCAGCCTCGCTATAATTTACTCTTCCGACAGGAGGACCCAACTTTGGAATTTTGCAGGCAAAATGAAATAGGCATTATTCCTCATTCAGTATTGGCCAAGGGCCTGCTGGGCGGCAGTTACAAACCTGGTCATGTATTCGCCGACGATGACGAAAGAAGATTGTTCAATTTCTTCCAAGGGACTATGTTTCAAACTATTTATGGAGTAACCCAACAATTAGAAGAATGGGCTAAAAGCCACGGAAGGGATCTAATACAGCTAGCAATTGCATGGGTCTTGGCCAACTCTGCTGTAACCTCAGCTATAGTGGGTATGAAATCAGTGGCTCAAGTCGAAAATGCAGCCAAGGCTTCAACATGGAAACTTACTTCCAGCGATCTGTCTGAAGTTGAGGCCATTGTTGGAAATTTACGACCTGAGTGGGTTAAAGATCAAACACCAGAGGATCTCCCTTATAAATACGGGAGTTACTAAAAGATCTAAAATCAGCTATGTCATAGGCGATTTGGGGAGACCAACACCTCATTATGCTTCATCATATCGGTCCCAATATCCTGCACCTCTCGTATTAATTTTTCAGTATCGACAAAATTAGGAACATAATCTTCTATCACCACATGCCCATCTACTATGACAGTTTTCACACTTCTACCATCTGCATTGTAGACGAGACTATTCACGGGGTTAAAAAGGGATCGCCACTCGGGGCGGAGGGTGTCACACACAACTATGTCTGCCTCTTTTTCAACTTCCAAGGACCCGATTTCCGCATCAAAACCCAAAGCTTTTTCGGCCGGAATCTGGCTTGCATCTCCGGGGGCATCTTTTATGAGTACTGCGGCCAAATACATCGACCGATTGGTTTCTAGGAGATTGGAATTTTTGAGGGTTTTAACCCCTAGAAATTATCGCCCTCTTATGAACCGCTTTGCCTACCGTATTACCATTATGGCTTACTTGTATCTCATAGGTAAGGCGGCCTTTTTCTCTATCAACTTCGGTCAGAGATGTACTTATTTCTACCGTTTCTCCAACGTCCGTTCGTGCAACATGGCGAAGGCCATCGACCGCGTAGCCCACAGTGGAGGTATCTTCATCCAAGAGATGATCTGTTTGCTTGATGCATGCACCCTCCATCAGACCCAACATTGCTGGAGTAGACAATACATCATCACCCTTATTCCCAGTTCTATTAGTCGTCATTTCAGTGGTAATTTGCACATCGATACGTCCTGACTGGCCAACTTCAAGTTTGCTTGTATTCAAAGTTTTCTCCTGTTAGTGAATATAAGTACGATTATACCTAAGAAAGAAAAAAGAATGTTTAGTCGTATTTTGATAAGATCGAGCCACTAGCATCAATACTTATCTACCAAGGATCCAAACCCGCAACTGAGGCAAATTCATGACTAAAGGTAATTTTTTTAGAGCGCAATATCCTAAAACATTTATGAGTATTGAGGGTAAATCTATGGCCTACATAAACGAAGGAGTAGGAGATCCAATAGTTTTTATCCATGGAAATCCAACGTCTTCATATCTTTGGAGAAATATAATCCCACATGTTGGTCACTTAGGAAGAGTCATAGCACCGGACCTTATTGGGATGGGTGACTCAGCTAAATTGGACAACACAGGACCTGCTAATTACAAATTTGAAGAGCACTGTAAATACTTATACAAACTATTCGAGAATTTAGGACTTAGTAACGTTCATTTTGTAATCCATGACTGGGGGTCAGCTCTCGGGTTTTACTGGACCCAGCTCAACCCAAAGAAAGTCAAAAGCATTACCTACATGGAAGCTATAACTGGACCTATAGAAAGTTGGGAGGATTGGCCTGCGGAGGCGAGAAATATTTTCCGGGCTTTCAGGTCCGATGCTGGGGAAGAACTAATATTGGAGAAAAACATATTCGTTGAAAGGATACTTGCAGGAGACGGGAGGCTTTCAGAAAAGGATCTAGAAAATTTATTCAGCACCCTACAAGATACCAGGGGAGGACAGACGCCCTACCCTCACCTGGCCTCGGGAAATACCTATTGCTGGAGAACCTGAATATATGGTCGACATAGCGAAATCTTACGCAGAATTTTTGAGTGCAAGTGATATCCCTAAGCTCTTCATAAATGCGGAACCGGGATCAATTCTTGTTGGTAGGCAGAGAGAAAAGGCTCGATTGTGGAATAATCAACGGGAAGTTATGGTAAAGGGTGGTCATTTCCTACAGGAAATATCTCCAACCGATATCGGCCATCATCTGGCAAATTTTATAGGGAGTTTTAGGTAGACCTATTTCTGTTTGAATTTTCTGGTTGCTGACGCTGGAAATATCACAAATCCTACCAAGGCTAATAAAAAAGTTATCTCAATAAGACGATCGTTTCCCCAAACATCTGAAATAAAACCAGAAAGCCCTGGAGCAATACCAAACCCGAAAATGTAGCCAACACCAACCACTGCTGATATAAATCAGAAGTTAGACTCACCCAAAAGTCTTGCTGTTATGATTGGCTTCACAAGATTTATTATCCCGAATGATCCTCCTTGGAATACTACGAACAGTCCGAGAACGAGAGGGTTCATTCCTGAGTAATAATGTTTACGCACCGCAAGGACCCGGTATTGGTGTGAATCTGGATTGGGACTGGATTAACTCCCATAAAACTGGGAAAGAGACTATCGTTGAACTATAAAATACAACATTCAAATTTAGGAATGGTAAATCTAAATGACCAACACACACGGAGTGTTATCAGGAGTACGGGTAGTAACTTGTTCTACAGCACAGGCAGGGACAGTTCCCTATATGCTGATGGCAGATCTGGGAGCTGAAGTTATAAAAATCGAAGTTCCAGGAGCAGGCGATAGTTCAAGAGGTGCTGGCGAAATCAAGAATGGGGTGAGTTCTTTTTTTGAAACCAATAATAGGGGTGTAAAAAGTCTCACTTTGAATCTTAAAGCAGAAGAAGGGAAAAAAATTCTACATGCATTAGTGAAGAGAGCAGATGTTTTTGGACAGAACTTTAGGCCCGGAGCTGCAGAAAGAAACGGTTTTGGATACGAAGAATTAAGGGAAATTAATCCTAGATTAGTTTATGCGTCGGTGTCAGCTTATGGTTTAGAAGGACCTGACGCGAACCTACCTGGAACTGACGCCGTTGGGCAAGCTCTGTCCGGGGTCTCTGAAGCCTTCTCTATTCCAGGTCAACCTATGCGAACTGGAGTAGCCTCAGTCGCAGATGAAACTACTGCAATTCTTACTTTTGGAGGGGTTTTAGCCGCCTTGATTCATGCGAAAAAAACAGGGCAAGGCCAAAAAGTAGATACTTCTTTAGTAGGCAGTGCCTTTCGGCTAATGGGTTGGACTATGGCCACAACAATGTGGAAAAACCAGCCCCCAATCACTGGAGCTCGAATAAATGGTAGCCGTGACAAAGCAGGAATCGCCGCATGTTTTAACGACAGCAGCGGGAAACCTCTAGCAATTCAATTAGACTCCCGACACTGGATCCCAGCTCTTGAAATTCTTGGATTCCACGACTCAATGGAAAAAAAGGGTTTGCTCGATTTAGGGCTGGCCTTTGATTCGGAAGACAAGAAAAATGAAATTCTAGCTACTCTCTCATCAATGTTTGCAACAAATACCCGAGAATACTGGGTGTCCGTTTTACGGGAGGCAGACATGGTCGCGGCACCAGTAAACACAATGTTAGAGGCATCTAACGACCCGAATATTATTGCGAATGGCTATGTTAAAGAAATTTTTCACCCGAAAATTGGGGAGAATATCAAAATCCACGGATCACCTTGGAGCTTTTCTGAAACTCCCAGCAATCCTGGATTTGCTCCGGAATTAGGGGAACACAATAATGAGATTCTATCTTCTTTAGGCTATAGCGAATCCCAAATAAAAGAGTTGGAGGATATTGAAGTTATATGAAATAGCTGCCGAATTAATTTGAAGGAGCACATAATAAAACATGCCCGATATAAGAAAAAATAGAGCAAAACAAAAGTTAAAAAATGGCGAAACTGTCATCGCAGTCTCATGTACGGACACCGATATGGTTGATTTACTAGGATCATCGGGGGCTGTGGATATCATCTGGATAGAAATGGAACACGGGGAGGCAACCTGGTCACAAATAAGTGATATATCTAGAGCCTGCGATCTATGGGGTATGACATCGCTTGTCAGAGTAAACAACAATGACCCTTGGCTTGTTGGCAGGGCTTTAGATAGAGGAGCACAAGCCGTGGTGGTACCGCACGTAAACACAAAAGAAGAGGCGAAAAGGCTAGTTCAAGGAGGAAAATACACTCCTGAAGGAAGTAGGGGTATGTTTACTTCCCGACAAGGCTTGGGAGTTACAAATTATGTATCCAAAGCCAACGATGAGATAATGTTATTAGCCTTAATAGAAGATGTTGTAGCAGTCGAAAATCTTGACGAAATACTGACCGTAGATGAGGTGGACTGTTTCATGGTTGTACCCGGTGACCTTTCTCAAAGCATGGGTCCTGATTATCTTGGGAAACCTAGCCATCCTGACGTTGAGGCGGTAATTGAAAGTTCAATGAAGAAAATTTCTGCAGCAGGTTTTGCAACTGGGTCAACTGCTGGAGACAACAACATAGAAAGGTGGGTATTGGCTGGTGGCCGTATGTTTTTATGCAGCTTCCAAGAATACATAGAATCGGGTCTAAATAACTTAAAAACAAAAGCAAAGAAGTTAGAGTCCTAACAATACATAAAACAAGAAAAGTGTGACATGTCAGATATGCGCTTTGGGGCCTTTTTAGCCCCTCATCATCCAATTAGAGAAAATCCTACATTACAACTGCAAAATGATCTCAAATTCGTGAGCCATCTAGATGACCTTGGATATGACGAGTTCTGGTGCGGAGAACATCACTCCACCGGGTGGGAAATAATAGCATCCCCTGAGTTATTTCTCGCGGCGGCGGCTGAGAGAACTCAGAGAATTAAACTAGGCACTGGAGTCATATCGCTACCGTATCATCACCCATTCATGGTGGCACAAAGATTAGTACAGTTAGATCACCAATCCAGAGGCCGGCTGATTTTTGGTTCAGGACCCGGCGCTTTACCATCTGATGCCCACACATTGGGTTTGGATCCGATGCTACTCAGAGACCGCCAGGATGAAGCTATGGGAATAATCAGGAAATTATTGAACGGTGAAGATAGATTCAGTTACGAATCAGATTGGTTCAAGCTTAGAGACGCAAAACTTCACCTCCGACCTCTTCAAAAAGACATGGAATTTGCTGTAGCCTCAATGGTCAGTCCTTCAGGTATGACACTTGCCGGAAAACATCAGGCCGGAGTTTTATCTATCGGAGCAATGGTACCAGCAGGCATGAGATCCTTGCCTACACAGTGGAGTTTCGCAGAGGAGTCAGCAAAAAAACATGGAAATACAGTGGAAAGAAACAATTGGCGAATTGTAATGAATTGGCACATAGCAGAAACCAAGGAAGAAGCAAGAGAACAAGCTAAAAAAGGCTTATTTAAACACAACAATGAATACAGTGTGGCTGCTTTGAACCCTGATGAAGGGATCACATATAAAACACCAGATGATGCCGTTGACGCAGTCGCGTTCTCCGAAGGAAGTACTGCGGTAATAGGCACACCTGATGATTTAGTTGCCAAAATAAAAGAAATGATTTCTATTACGGGTGGTTTTGGTTGCGTTATAGGGTTTGCTCATGACTGGGCAAATCGGGAAAATACTCTTAAAAGCTGGGATTTAGTAGCCAGATACGTCGTGCCTGAGATCAACGGACTAATAGATGATTATCGAGATTCATATCAATTTGTAACAACCAATAGGGAAACGTGGACTCGAGCACGGGAAGCCGTGATGAATAAGATAAATTCTAATAACCGTTCAGCACAAATAATGGAAACTCAAGGCTACGAAGGCGAAAAGTCTCAATCGTAGGCCAATATGATATAGATTAAAGTATGTTTACCCTAAACCATTGCCAGCATTTTACTTCCGCAAAATACAAAAAATATTCTTGCGGAAATTTTGGCAGGTAGAGAATTAGCAAAACGATCAACAATGATTTAATTTTTTTTGGTATGAGACAAGGAGCAAATCGCTCACAAATAATGTAATACAGGAAAAAGTTTTCAAAGAGATTCGGAAAGAAACCAATGAGTTTTCAGAATTCTTCGCCCCTTATCTCAAGAGCAGAAACCCCTGCCAATCTAAGTAAAAAGAGCGAAATCCCAGCTACCTTTGCAAGGCGGTTGGGCCAGCCCAAACAAACCACTGCTTCAATGGACAAGTAATACATATCAAGCCATTTGTCGAACATTTGATAATTTTCGCCAAATCCGACTGCAGGCTCCCCAAACCCCGCCTGCAAAGCGTCCACTACCACAACGTCCAGCATGCCCAACGCCATCGATAATATCGCAGTGATTCTATTTTTAAAAATGGTTAACGGGAGAATTATCCTCAAGGTCAGTACTATTAAGGCCGAAACGGTCACTATCCAAAACCTTGAACAGTAACTCTATATCAAAGATCTAACTCTAAAGCACAATCATCTTAATTCACTCATCCACCATAAGAAAAGTAAACCACTTGCCAATAATTTTTGGACTTGCAACCCTTGAAAAGTTATTGGCAAGTGGTTTACGATTGTCACTGAAATGAATGATTTAATATGCACATGCAACTGTTCTTGTTGTACCGACCCACGAGGATCGGGGTATTGATCATTGATTAATTAAGACTAGTTGATCAAGTAAAAGACCCCGCAAAAGCGGGGTTTTTTCATTAGGAGGATAAAATGAGTTTAAGAATTGGAGACGAAGCCCCAAATTTCACAGCAAATACAACCCAGGGTCAAATAAATTTCCATGATTGGCTTGGCACCCAATGGGGTGTATTCATGTCTCACCCAGCCGACTTCACACCAGTGTGCACCACCGAATTAGGAAGGGTGGCGAACCTAAAATCAGAATTCACTAAACGGGGCGCTAAGGTGTTAGTGGTGAGTGTTGGTACAAAAGCCGATTTGACTCCCCTGGAATCACATATTGAATGGATAAAAGACGTAAATGAAACACAGAATGCTAATGTCGACTTCCCTCTTGTAGAAGATCCCAAGAAAGAGATAGCAGATGCCTATGGAATGATCCATCCGAATGCAAACGATACTTTAACAGTTAGGTCTGTTTTCATTATTGGACCCGACAAATTGGTAAAACTAATCATCTCCTACCCTGCATCTACGGGAAGAAATTTCAACGAAATTCTGCGAGTTTTAGATTCCCTGCAACTTACGTCCAAATACCAAGTCGCTACACCTGCTGACTGGGAAGATGGACAAGATTGCATAGTTGTACCAGCCGTAGCCACCAAAGACATTCCTAGTAAATTTCCGAAAGGACACACAATAGTAAAGGAATACCTTCGAACCACCCCTCAGCCTAATTTATAGGGCTCGGGTAGATATGAAGGAATTTTTTTCGTTCCCAGAATTGATCAATGAACCAGCAGCACGACTAGTTGCCTCTGGTGTGCTATTGATGTCACTTATATCTATTGGATTAATCAGATTGGAAGTAACCTTCGTTTTGATAGTTTTGTCGGTAATGGTTTATGGATTTTTGGCCAGAGTTTTATTTGGGCCAAAAGTGAGCCCGTTGGCTTTAGTCGTTACCAAAATCCTGGTTCCCAAATTGAATTTTGAAGAAAAATTAGTTCCGGGCCCACCCAAGCGTTTTGCCCAAAGTATTGGGTTGGTATTTTCCATATCGATTTTAACCTTGTGGCTAATTGGCCTAAACATTATGAGTATAGTTTTACTATCCATTCTGAGTGCATTTGCATTTCTGGAGGCTGTAATTGGTTACTGCTTTGGATGTAAGGTCTTCAAATTTCTAATTTCACTAGGCCTTATTCCGGAAAACATTTGCGAGAAGTGTGCAGTGTATGAATATTAAAGCTCAAGTAGAGCATGCAACAGAGAACAATTATTGTTAGAAACATTGGCTAGCTCACGAATTCCCTTTATGGATCGTTTCAGCAAGGTTGGAGCCAACGGTTTGGGATTTCACACAACTGGAGAAGAAGCAACGAAGTCACTCGACCTCAAAAACAAAACAGTCGTGGTCACTGGAGCCAATTCTGGCCTAGGGTTGGAAACAGTACGAGTTCTGTCTCTCAGGGGAGCTACGGTCATTGGAATGGCTAGAACAATTGAGAAAGCTAACTCAGCAAGGTCAGTCGCAAATGAGCAGTTCATCCCTCTAGAGTGTGACCTTTCAGAACCTAGTTCGATTACCCAATCCGCTGAAGATTTGGTTAGATCAGGCACCCGAATAGATTCTATAATTTGCAATGCTGGGATCATGGCACTGCCCAAGTTGCAACAAAAACATGGTGTGGAACTACAATTTTTGACCAATCATATTGGTCATTTTATGCTAGTGAGCCTATTGGGTCCGATTCTGACCAACAAAGCCCGAGTAACTGTTGTATCAAGTTCCGCGCACAAAGTATTTTCTTATCACGATGGAATTCAGTTCGATAATTTTTCTGGCAACAAACATTACAATCCCCAGAAAGCTTATGGTCACTCCAAACTAGCGAATCTCTTGTTCGCTAATGAACTGGCCAAACGGCTCCAAACCTCCAATCAGACAGCCAACGCTGTCCACCCAGGCGTTATCAGAACTAATTTGCTACGACATTGCAATCCTGTCCTCAAGTATGGATCACTTATAATAGAAAAATTGCTTTTGAAAAATGTTTACGAGGGAGCCGCCACTCAAATATATGTCAGTGCACATCCGGATCTCAAAAGAGTCAACGGAAAATATTTTTCAAACTGCAACATAAAGGAAACTTCGTCACATGGTAAAGATCAAGTAATGGCAGAAAAATTATGGGTTTACTCAGAAAACATCGTAAATGAAATATCCCAAGGAAATGACTGGCAAGATTAATATAAGGAATAAATAGAATGAGCGAATATATACCAAGCCCAAGAGATTGGGTGAGAGAACAAGTGGAATTATATGAATCTAGTAAGGGTAAGGAGGGTACTACTCTCAGGGAAACTGGTTTGCCGGTCATTATAGTGACAAATATTGGAAATAAAACAGGTTCTGTAAGAAAAACCCCTCTTATGAAAGCAGTAGACGGGCCTAATTACATATTAGTCGCATCGACAGGAGGAGCCCCTAAACACCCTGTTTGGTACTTTAATTTAAAGGCAAACACCTCAGTCAAAATACAGGATGGCCAAAATATTTATGACATGAGAGTGAGAGAAGTAACTGATTCTGTAGAGAAAACCCGACTTTGGGACATAGCCGTGGATGCATTCCCCCCATATCGGGAATACCAAGAAAGAACTGACCGTGTAATACCTGTCTTTTTGGCTGAGCCTGTTTCCTAAGCTATTCAAGGGTAAAATTCTTGAGAATCGGTATTTTTGACCACGTAGAACGCCTCAAATCTCTACCTTTACCTGAGCAATATAACCAACGAATATCGATGGTCAAAACTGTCGAAACCTTAAGGTTCTACTCATATCATGTACCAAACATCATCACTCGCCATTAACAGCAGCCCAAGTGCAAGGAGCATATCTTGGTGCTTTGGCCTTGACCACATCAAGAATTCGACTCTGCTTGGTAGTAAAAGTCGCAGGCCTAAGATAATAGTAGAGAGTGAAATAAGGAAAAGGATACTACCTTGGACAATCGATTTTGAAACTGCCATTGAAAAAGAACAAATAATTGCGGGATCGGCTGAATCCATTTTTCACTATTTAGAAAAGTGCAAAAGTAAGAGTGGCTATAATTTTTTTGCTTCTTTCCTTTTGGTGGGGGGGGGATCTAAACCATGAGGAAGCTACCTACACAATGAAGATAGTCGGTGATGAATCCATAGAATGAAAATAACGGATAGAATAAATTCACATCAACAGAAAGGAGGGAATTATGGGTAAAGTTGGAATAATGGGCCTCAAGGCTCCTGGGGGTTCCTGGGAAGAGACCAAAGAATTAGCAATTATGGCCGACGACCTGGGATATAGCTGTATAACGATGGGTGAATCATGGGGCGAAGATGCATTTACCTCACTAGCTCAAATAGCCGCAGTAACAACTCAGATCAAAATCGGAACAAGCATCGTCCCAGTCTTCGCGAGATCACCCGCGAATCTTGCAATGACGGCCCTAAACATGGATGTTATGTCACAAGGTAGATTTTTTCTCGGCCTAGGTGCGAGTGGTAAATTGGTTATTGAAGGCTTACACGGTGAAACGTTTTCAAAACCTATAACAAGAATCCGGGAATATGTAGACATACTTCGAAAAGCAATGAAAGGTGAGAGACTAGATCACTCAGGTGAATTTTTTGAAATAAGTAGGTTCAAGTTAAGGTTCACCCCTTACAGGCCTGATTTACCGATTTATATTGCTTCACTGAGTCCCCCTAGTCTGAAGATGACTGGTGAAATAGCCGATGGGTGGCTACCTATCTTCCTCGCACCATCACGAATGGATGCTGCAGTTGCCCAACTGAAGGAGGGTGCCGAGTCAGCAAACAGGAGTCTAAATGACATTATTATTTCACCTCAGGTATCTGTCTATGTGACAGATGACGCCAAAATGGCAAGGGATAAAGAGCGTCCACACATCTCTTTTTATATCGGAGGTATGGGTGTTTTTTATCATCAATATATGCACAGAATCGGATTTGGGGAAGAAGCAGATATGGTGAGAAAGGCTTACATGGATAAGGAACGCGGCAAAGCCGCCAGCCTTGTCACAGATGAGATGGTTGATGCAACAACTATAATCGGTACTCCCGAAGAATGTGCAACTCAAATGGGAAAATTTTTTGATGCCGGTGTCGATGAAATAAGATTGGTACTCAATGAAGATACCAAGAACGGTTATGAAGAGACTATTCGACGCCTCGCCCCATACATCAACTAGTTGCATGGGAGGACCAAAAAATGTCCATAACGATTGAAACCCTCATACGGGAGTCTAATCAGACCGCTAAATCTAAGGGGTGGTGGGACGATCCTGATAGAAATATAGGGGAGATACTTGCTCTTATCCACAGTGAAGTAAGTGAAGCTCTCGAGGTATATAGATTGAAAGGAAAAGATTCCTTGAAGGAAAATTGGCTCCACGAAAATGGTAAACCAGAGGGGTTTACTGTGGAATTAGCTGATGTAATTATCAGGATAGCAGATTTATGTGGGGAGCTTGATTTAGATCTGGAGAGCGCCTTAATCACAAAGTTATCCTACAACCAATCACGGCCTTATCGTCATGGCAACAAAAAAGCCTAATTGGATTATCTGTCACATGTTTACTAAGTCAGGTTTTTTTGATCAAATATGGCAACATTACAAAGGATCCGATATACATGTCTTATTTCTTAAATCACGTTCATATTAGATCTGCAAATCCCAGAACTTCAGCAGAATGGTATGAAGAATTCTTTGATGCCAAAATTCCTTCAGAAAAAGATATGATCCCTGGAACCGTTACTGTAAGCCTGGATGTTGGAGATTCAACCAGATTAAATATATCCCCTCAGCCTGACGGTTCATCCTCCAAAACCATCCACGCAGGGTTAAATCGACTCGGGCTCGAACATTTTGGATTCCAAACTGATGATATCCAGTCTGATATAGAAAAGTTTAAAAAGTCAGGAGTCCCAATAGTTTTGAATATAACTGAGATACAGGGCGGCACAAAGCTAGCTTTCATTGAAGGACCCACAAGGTCCTAATTTAATTAGTCCAACCGGCAAATTAATCCACTTGTTAAAGAAGCAAAGGAGAAAACAGGAATGGCCAACAAAATTATTTCAAACATGAAAGAAGGTAAGAAATCTTATGGCATATCTTTAAGTTTTTATACTGACGAAATGGTGGAACTTGCTGGGGCTATGGGTCTGGATTTTGTGAACTATGACGGGCAACATGCTCCGGTCACACCAGAAACGATAGACAGGTTCTGTAGAATGTGTGACGGATGGGGAGTAACTCCCACTATGCGTGTTCCAGACCAAATACCTAGCAACATATTGAATTACATTGACCGCGGAATAAAAGCCATAACCATTCCCTTTGTAAACACCCGTGAGGAATCGGAAGCGATGGTGGATTGCTGCTATTTTGCCCCGACAGGCCATCGAAGTTACACCAGCAAAAGGGTTCAGAGATTTGGACTGGTAGATGACCTGAAGCAGATGATGCAAGACACAAATGACGATCTTTTACTCATGCCGCAAATAGAAGATATTAAGGCCTACAACAATTTGGATGAAATACTGAAGGTGAATGAAATAAATGTATTTGCTGGTGGACCAAACGATCTTGCCCAATCCATGGGATTCCCAGGCCAACCTGACCATCCTGACTGCATTAAGGTCACCGATGAAGGGACTGAAAAAATACATGCCGCAGGCAAGTTCCGAAATGAAGACATAATGGTATCAGTAGATGCCACCATTGCCGTTCGTGACTCTGTTAGAGAAATGATAGGAAGCGGTAGTGGGATCAAGGGATACTAGAGAACATCATGAAATGGTCTTCCAAAATATCAGATGCCACAGATTTTGAAACTGGCCTACGTGAATGTCTGTCTGCAATTGAAGCGGATTTAGAGATCCAACCTCACCTACTCATAGCATTTATATCTCCAGATTTTCAAGCCTTGTACCAAGATTTACCCGGTTTAGTTTCTGAATATTTTCCTGAAACTACGCTCATAGGCTGCTCTGGTAATGGCGTGATAGGAGAAGCCATTGAAGTTGAGAATAGGCCAGGAATAGCGCTGACGGCTGCCATAATGCCTGATGCTTTAATTACCCCTTTTCATATTACTGGCACTGAATTGCCGGATGGTGATCAACCACCTGAAAAATGGGAATCTCTACTAAAGGTTAAAAGAGATTCAGAACCCAAATTTATTATTCTTGCTGATCCTTTTACAGTAGAAATACAAAGTCTTATCAAGGGAATGGACTACGCCTTTCCAGACTCCACAATCATCGGTGGTATAGCTAGTGGAGGGTCCCAACCGGGAAGTAACGCCATATACTTAAACGGAACCACTGACCAAGGTGTGGCTGGTATAGCTCTAACTGGCGACGTAGAAATAGACACTATTGTTGCCCAGGGTTGCAAACCAATCGGAAGCCTTATGAGGATAACCGGATGCGAACGAAATATACTGACCGGCTTAGATGACAATAACCCTTTTACAGTTTTGTCAGAAATATACAATCAACTTTCTGAACCAGATCAACAATTATTCCAGAATTCATTGTTTTTAGGCACCGTTACCGATCCTTTTATTGACTCCCCTACCACGAAAGACTTTTTGATCCGTAATATAGTCGGTGCCAACCCCGATGAAGGAAAATTAGCAATAGGAGAAATGCTAAGAGAAGGCCAATTAGTACAATTTCATCTACGCGACTCAAATACTTCCTCAGAAAATCTACAGATAATGTTAGAGAACTACAACAGTGACCAGTCTGAACAAAGTCAATTCGGAGCCCTGTTGTTTTCATGCCTCGGAAGAGGTGCGTACCTATATGGTGAAGCTAATCACGACACCAACATGTTTAAAAAGGTTGTTGGTGAAATACCCTTAACAGGTTTTTTCTGCAATGGAGAAGTCGGTCCAGTGGGGGAATCTACCTACGTCCACGGATACACAAGTTCATTCGGAATAATAAAACCAAAGAAATTACTCTCGAACAAAACCTAAAACAACCTACTTTTCGGGTCCATCCCGAGAAAATATTGTCCTGCTGTGTCATAGTGGGACATTCTGCCTTGAATCTGTTGAGATATTACCCTAACGTCCTGCATACGCCTTTGTATTGGACTGGTTTCAAAAATAGCGGTTGCCCCACTAAGGGAATACGCCATGTCTGCCACTTTTACCGCCTCTCTAATCGCATGGGTACTGGAAAGTCTCAAATTTATTCTCGTCTCCACAGGAATCACCCTATCATTAACCGCACTTTCCCAAACAGCTTCAGAACTATCCCGAAGATACGCGTTAGCAGATCTCCATATAGCCTCTGCTTGTCCAATTTCCCTTTGTGTAAAAGGCTGCTTCATTAGTAAGTCTTGTTCTTGAGGAGTCTTGGCAGATGATAATTCAATTACAGCATTCAAAGCCCCTCTAGCAACACCCAATGCAGTGGTCGCGAAGCCCGAGCAAAACAAAAGACTCTTAGGAATCAAATATATTGGCCCTTCTTCTCTAGGGGGTCCACCTTCCACAAATGAATGGGACTCCGACACAAATAAATCTTTAGCAGTGAAACTAAAACTCCCAGTTCCTCTCAATCCATTAACTTCCCAAGTATCGATAAATTCCACCTCTTCCTTTGGAATCATCATATTTCGCATCTCAGGAGATTCACCATCCTCCAGCACCCTACCTTTAACAGGAGCTAAAGCCACCACCCATTTTGCGTGACGCGAACCGGAACTGAAATTCCATCTACCATTCAATCGGTATCCGCCTTCCACTGGAACGGCGACAGGGGAAATCGGTGGTCCATTAGACAAAACAACAGTCGGGTCAGACCAAATTTCCTGAGCTAACTCCTTCGGCATAAAGGCGGATAGGGTTGACAACACGTTATTTTGATTAAAACACCAGCCGACGCTTCCATCAGCCTCTGCAATAACTGAAACCAACTCTAAAAACTTTAAGTAATCTATCTCATAGCCCCCAATAGATTTGGGAATATAAAGCCTAAAAAGTCCCTCTTCCGCCATTTCTGATGCCAGCTGGGGAGGTATTTCCCTACCTTCAGAAATTACCCGGGAAGCATCAAGAATTTTAGGGACAAACTCTTTGGCAACATCGAGGAAGGAAAACTTCCTGTTTGGCGTTGAATCAGTCTTTATCTCAACCATAAAACCTTTAAAAAACAAACGATAGTGGAGTCATTATTAATTTAATCTCAAGCAATAATACCTAATTTGGCGGAGAATATACCACTACAAAATGTAATTGTAGTACCTTAGAAAAATATTTAACTATACTTATGACTTAAAAAAGATGCTGGTCGAACATTCTGACTTTACATAGGGGAATCCATGATTAATCTAGAATCATTACTGCTAGAACTCTCAAATGCTCCGGGTCCTTCGGGGTTCGAAAATCCGGTGCGAGAGATAATGAAAAGAGAATTATCTCCATTCGTAGATTCTTTGGATACAGATGGAATGGGTTCACTTATTGGTATAAAAAATGGTCCGTCTAGCTCTCCCAATATAATGCTCTCTGCTCATATGGACGAAGTCGGATTGCTTGTGAGGTATATAACTGATGAAGGGTTTATCAAATTTCAAAACTTGGGAGGCTGGTTAGATCAAGCAATAATTGGTCAGAGATGGCAAATATTGACATCAAAACGGACTGTTTTAGGTATAACAGGAATCAAAACCCCACATGTGATGTCGACAGATGAAAGGGGAAAAGTTTTTAAAGGAGAAAATCTTTTCTTGGATGTTGGTGCTCAAAATAAAGAAGATGCCGAAAACAGATTAGGGATAAAACCTGGAGATCCTATAGCACCTGTTAGCTATGCTACAAGACTAAACGACAGTGAATTCATATTAGGTAAAGCATGGGACGACAGGGCCGGCCTTGCTGTTTTAGTAGGAGTAATGGAGTCAGTCAAAGACAGCGATTTGCCTTTCAATATATGTGCAGTGGCAACTGTGCAAGAAGAAATAGGGTTACGTGGGGCACATACAAGTAGCTATGCTGTAAACCCTGACATAGGCTTAAATTTGGAATCCGGAGTGGCTGGCGACTATCCAAGTATTTCACAGTACGAAGCTCAGGAGAAACTTGGGAATGGGCCAGCAATCTTTTTACACGATTCATCCATGCTTCCGAACCTGAAACTCCGTGACTTCGTGATAGATACTGCCAAAGATTCCGACATAAATTTACAATTTAATGTTTTGAGTGGCTATGGGCAAGATGGAGCGGAGATGCAAAAATCCTTTGAGGGCGCTCCTGCAATAAATATCACTGTCCCTACAAGATATCTACATAGTCACAATTCTATAATAAATATAAAAGATGTGGAGAAAGCCATAGACCTTGTTGGGCAATGCATTCTGCAACTAAATCTTGAAAAAATAAAGAATTTGAAGAATTTCGATTGAACTTATATTAGATGAATCTTCAATCAACACTTATCGTCGCATTCAGCAAATTCCATTCCTTAATTCTTCGTTTAACTAGAGGGAAATTTATGGGGAGGTTGGCAGGGTTAGATATGCTCCTGCTTACGACAGTGGGAAGAAAGACTGGGAAGAAACGCTACACAACGTTACTGTTCAAAAAAACTGACGGTCATTATTACTGTGCCGGCTCCTTTGGAGGGAGCCCTAAAGCTCCTCAGTGGTACCGAAATATTTTGTCTAACCCAGATGTTGAAATTTTGGCAGAAGGCAAATTGTTGAATGCTACTGCTGTCATACTTGAGGAGGATCTCAAAGCTATAGCATGGGAATCACTGATAGCTATTTATCCCAATTTTCAAAAATATCAGAACAAAACTGATAGAGTAATACCAGTAATCAAATTTCAATGTGGTCCCAATCGGGATTGACTAGCAGTATTTGTGGAATTAACATTTATTCTACAGATTAAGAGAGTGCTTTTTTAATACTCCTAATTTGGAGCGTAATACTTTCAAATGCGCTTGTAGCTCAGTTGGATAGAGCGCAGCCCTGCGAAGGCTGAGGTCGTGGGTTCAAGTCCCGCCAAGCGCGCTCTGCGTTAAGGGCGATTAGCTCAGTTGGTTAGAGCACCTGCTTTACACGCAGGGAGTCGGGGGTTCGAGTCCCTCATCGCCCACCACTAGTAAAAGTAATTCTCCAAAGAGATTAACCAAAAATCACTTTGGAGAATTACATGTCATTTATCAACAATCGAGTGGTGTTAGGCCCAAATGAAGGCAAACTGCTGCAGGTGTCTGACCATCCTTTAATTTTTAAGGCAACCAAAGAAGACACGAATGGGCATATTCTCTGTTTGGAGCCAACTTAGTCAGAGGGGGTGGCCCGGGCCAAACTATCCATGAGAATGAAGACGAATCTCTTTATATCCTAGAAGGTGAACTTAACATCAAACTAGGTGACGGCGTTTTTGTAGCTCAAGCCGGGTCATTTGTTTTCCTTCCACGAAATGTTGTCCATACATTCTGGAGGGCAAGTGAGCAACCGACCAAGATTCTCATAATGATTTCTCCACCCCAGTTCGAAAAATTTTCTTTGATACGGTCAGGGAAAAAGAAATCGATGGACAGACCTTTAGAGAACGGGCACTTCAGTTAGCCGACAAGTACAAAGTAAAATTTGTCGGCCCACCATTAGGATAATTCATTTTTAGGGCTCACATACGCTAAACACAAGCCAGTACAAAGCCAATGCTAGGCCTCCAAATGCTATACCCCTTAAGAATCCTTTCATTTCGTTCACTCTTTCAACACATTAATGAGTCCGTGATGTAAGCCCGATTTAATACCATTCATATTATATTGTCCGATTTTAACTCCAGTATGCTGGATATCATAAATATGCGATCATTATTCAGGAATGACCGCATATTTAAGAAAGGACAAACTGTGACAGAAAAAACAGACGACCCGTATAGTCAAGCAACCCAAACGGCAAATCTTATTACTGATAATATCAACAACGTTATAGTTGGTAAGCAAACATCTGTAGAATTGGCCACAATAGCCTTGATGAGCGGAGGCCATATTCTAGTAGAGGACGTACCCGGGGTTGGGAAGACTGTTCTAGCCCGAAGCCTAGCTATATCAAGTGGATGCACTTTTAAGAGGATTCAATTCACCCCCGATTTGTTACCAACAGACGTCAGTGGGGTATCAATATACAATCAAAAAAATGGCGATTTTGAATTTAGGGAAGGCCCCATAGTTTCGCAAATTGTATTGGCGGATGAAATTAACCGTGCCACACCCAAAACCCAATCTGCTATGTTGGAGGCCATGGAAGAAAATCAAGTAACCATGGAGGGTATTACCAGAAAACTACCAAACCCATTTATGGTTATCGCCACCCAAAATCCAATTGAATATGAAGGTACTTTCCCTTTGCCTGAGGCTCAACTTGACAGGTTTCTACTAAAAGTCACTCTAGGTTACCCAAATGAAATGGATGAAATTGCGATCTTAAGCAATCAATCATCAACCCATCCCATTGACAGTATTTCCTCTGTTGTAACACCCGAGATGGTCACAGACATGCAAGAGACCGTCAAATCAGTATATGTAGACGAGCTAATCAAAAAATACATCGTAAACATAGTCAGCCAAACTCGAAATGTACTTGAACTAAGCCTAGGGAGTTCCCCGAGGGGATCTATTTCGTTGTATCGGGCAAGCCAGGCATTGGCCATTGTTCGCGAGAGAGATTACGTGCTACCAGATGACGTGAAACATTTAGCACCATCCATTTTGGCCCATAGACTTATACCATCCCCTTCAGCCAGGATGAACGGGATGGAACCCGAACAGGTTATTCTAGATCTTATGAAATCCACTCCCATACCTGGTGAAAAATCTCAGAGTTGGTTCAGGAGATAAACTCATCTCAAAAATTCGATTAGCTCCGACACCCCGATTTTACCTAATCATAGTATTACTAGTTATCACCGTTATCACTGCTCTAGCTACGGGATTTGGGCTTTTCTTCCGGCTAGCATACATCATAACTATGGTGAGCATAGTATCTTTAATTTCAGTGTACTTAAATATTAGGAAAATTGAGGTCAATATCGATCGCCGAAATCATTTGCTTAGTGTAGGAGAACAGATAGATAAAAGAATACGTATTAGAAACCTAAGTGTGATACCAAAAACCTTAATACTTGCCACTGACATAACCACAATTCCTGGGTACACAAGCTCCTCTGCATTAGGATTAACCACCAAAGGTTACAGATCTTGGAGATCTACCGATCTTGCACGCCAAAGAGGCGTGTTTGAAATGGGACCAATAGAGATCTCAACAATCGATTTACTAGGAATATATAAAGCTACAACCCATCATGGTGAGCCCGATAAAATAATGGTTTATCCGAAAATTTACGATTTGAGAAATTTTCAGATTGGAAGCTCTCAAATAACAAATGAGGGAACATCGAGAAAAAAATCTAACACACTCTCCCCACACGCCTCCAGCGTCAGAGAATACGCCTATGGAGATAGTTTGAGCAGGGTACATTGGAAAACTACCGCAAGATCTAACCGCCTAATGTCCAAGGAATTTGATGTTGGTTCATCCAATGAAGTTATCATCCTAAATGATCTTGATGAATCTGTGCAATGCGGAACCTTTGACGATAGTACCGATGAATTATCAATTTCCGTGACTGCTTCGCTCACTAAAAAATACACTGACTCTCATAGTCCTATCGGGTTTTTGAGTCACGGAAATGACCGTTACTATATAACACCAGGGATAGGGTCCTCTCATTTTGACCGAACTATGCAGACGTTAGCCATAGCAAAACCTGGGAAAAATAAAAAGCTCCATCAGGTGATAACTGAAGAAAGAAATATATGGGTCAATCATTCATCCATTATTATCATAACCCCATCTTCAGAACCAGAATGGGTCACAGCATTGTCTGAATTGTCTCAATTTAATACAAGCCTCACCGTGATAATGATCAATGCAAATTCATTCGGTGCTAAGCGGGAGTTGGGGTCAACATTATCAGCCTTAGACAATATAGGCATATCCCCGTATCTAATAAGTAGAAATGATGACATTAACGAATCTTTGTCCCGATCTTTTTTTAGAAGATCGGCACAAAATTTAACCATGACAAAATCGTCATGATTAAAGAAGTCCGTATTTCCGAGTTATTAAAACCTCAACCAACAACCCCAACCAAATGGGTGAATGCATTAACCAATTCGAAAATCCTTATACCCAAACAAGGCATAACATTATACGTAATACTTTTACTTTCTCTTATTTGCACTGCCGATATAGTAGTGATAGGGAATTGGGTAGAAACCCCTGGCATATTCACCATAATACTAATTTCAAGCCTATTTCCCCTGTTCCTTCATCGAATAAAGTTGCATCCAATACTGATTCATTTGATTTCATTTTTGATTGGAACACTCCTTGTACTGTATAACACCCTCACTCTCATAAAAAACCTGCCCTTAGATGAAAAACTTTCTGAACTAAAATTACGTCTGGATTATTGGTATGGTATAGCTACCACCGATGGTATAAGTACTGACTTAATTCCCTACACCATTTTCCTATTAAGCCTGGCTTGGCTATTGGGCTATACTTCGTCCTGGTTTACCTTTAGGCATAGCAACATTTGGATCTCTATTGTCCTTAATGGAGTGTCTATATTAACTTGCTTAAGTTTCTTACCTGAGCAGTATAGTTCCAGGTTCTATCTGTATGCTTTCACAGCTATGATTTTAATAACACATATAACCACTGTGAAACAAAGAAATGAGTGGTCCAAAAACGGGACGGCTTTCATTAAATTGGACGGATGGCTAACTTTAAACTCTGCAATTTGGTATAGCATAGCAATACTGGTTATTTCCACCGCAATACCGCTAAAAATATATGTTTCAAGGCCAATTGCAGACACGTGGAAAACAGCGAGAGAACCCGTGGCGATGATTGAAAATGAATTCGCCCGCCTTCTCGGTAGTGTACCCTCGAGAACACAACAAAATGGTAGGTCTTTTGGTAAATTTTTACCTTTTATTGGATCTATTTCATTTCGAGAAGAAGCCGTATTAACGACCAAATCAGATTATCCTAATTACTGGGTTTCACGCACGTATAATACTTACACCCACGAAGGCTGGATATCTGGGGAAACTCATACCATTGATCTAGAAAAATATTCTAAATTCGACAATATGGCGGGCTTACAATCAACAAAGTCCGTCAGTCAACGTATAGAGATGTCATTTCCGTCGAACCATTTTTTTGTTGGAGGCAACATTTCCAGTGTGAGTGAACCAATAGCCTTGGAATCTCTCAAACCTAAAACGTTCGAAGTTGAGGTTGGGGATCAAAATATTGACGACTATTTACCTTCTGATTTGCAGCAGTTTGAGTTGAATGTAGAAAAGTTTTTGCAGGAATACCCAATTGATATTCGTAATAATAATTTTGAAAAATTTCTGTTATCAAAACTTCCTCACGAATACAAATATATAAACACATCATCCACCAATAACGGTACCGATAAAATAAGTTTAACTCGAAGCGCACCTCTGAATTTAGATATCGTCAATTGGAAATTGGCCCGTCAAATCCCCGCTAACAAGCAACTTATGATGGTTTCATCTGTATCAGTATCTAGCCCAGAGGAACTTAGGGCTGCTGGCCAAATATACCCCGGATTCATTCAAGATCATTATCTCGAGTTACCAGAGGACATGTCTAGAAGAATATATGATATGACTACACAGATCACAGCAGGGAAAGCAAATCCATACGACAAAGCAGTGGGAATAGAAGAGCATCTTCGCAACGGCGACTACCAATATTCACATAAAGTATCTACGCCGCCTGTTGGAGCTGATGGGGTGGAACATTTCCTTTTCACCAGTCAAATTGGTTACAGCGATTATTTCGCTTCAGCCATGACTGTAATGCTTAGAACCGCCGGAATTCCAGCGCGATTGGTTACTGGATATTCTTCAGGAACGTATTTCCCAGATAAAGATTCATCAATCATTAAAGATTCTGACAGCCACGGGTGGGTGCAAGTATATTTCCCCAGCTATGGATGGATCGATTTCGAACCAACCCCTAATTGGGGTAAATACTCAAGACTCCATCGAGAAAAAACTCCCTCGCCCTTCATACGGTCAGCCAGTGTTTATAAGGATGGGGATTTCCCCAAATTACCGGATGATTTTTATGACGAACTAGGCCCGAGAGGGAAAGTTAGTAAAAACACCACAGGGGATATGTATTTTATACTTAAAAAATCGATTTTATTACCTTTATCAATTATATTTTCTACTGTGATTTTGTCCTCTATCCTCATTACATTCTGGCAATACGGCCTATCTGGCTTATCCCAAGCAGAAAAGGCTACCATTAAAATGTACAGAATTGGAGCATTGGCTGGAGCATCGAAAAATAAGTACGAAACTATAGGTGAGTTTTCTTTAAAACTGTCAACTAGATATCCACGTATCCGCACAGAAATATACACTATCGCTTATGCCCTTATGAAGGAAAAGTATTCAACCCAATCTCCGTATTCTGCAAACTTGGATACTTGTTGGAAGACAATTAGAAATTACCTTTGGAGGGAAATTGCAGGGCGTTTTTTCAAATGGGCTCAGAAAAATGAAACCAGATAGCCTCTACAACACAAAATTCAAGACCTCTTTTGGTTGGATAGCTTTAGAGAGAAGCGAGCAAGGGATAACCCGATGTTCGTTGCCAGAAAAACAAGAATCTAAATGTATGCAAGAAATCAAAGCGTGGAACTCAAAGCATCTGGAAACAACAGATTTGTTTTCTAAAGAAATAGAAAAGCTCAACGGGTACTTAGATGGCCAAAATTATTCACTTCAAGATATAATTCTTGATATATCCACAGCACCTCGTTTTTATAAAACAGCATGGTCCATCTGCAGATCCATAGGCGTCGGCAGTACTAAATCATATAAATGGGTAGCTGAGAAAAGCGGTAGTCCAAAAGCCTCGAGGGCGGTAGGTCAAGCAATGGCAAACAACAAAATCACTCTAATAATTCCTTGCCATAGAGTGATTGGTGCAAATGGTAATTTGACCGGTTTCGGAAAAGGCAAAACTAGACTTGATCTAAAATTAGAGCTGTTGGAACTAGAAAAAAACTATATTTCAAAACATTAAGCTCTGAATGGTCACCTTACCTGTTGGTCCAAGTAAAGCTGAAAGCTTTGACTCTAATTCAGGGGTTGCATTAATTTTTACTGGGGGCCACTCCATCACTACCACAGAAGATTCCGTCTCAATCTCAAGGCCAACCTCATCATTCCCTGAGGAACTCAGAAGCAGTCTCTTGATATCATCAAGGAGCATTTGATCGTTGATTGTGTTATCAGATTCCTGTATAGATAAAATGAGTTTTTTTCTATTGGCGAGCGACTCTGGCTCATTAGGGTAATTCCCATTACCATTGATGTTTTTCATTGGGGCCCTATTATGCAAAATTGACCCATTCTCATTGGAGTTAGCATCCCTAGTATCCACATTATTAAAAGCTTTATCTAAATTAATCTCATTTGCTTCAGTCACACTAATTGTCACTTCTCCATCTCTTTCTCTCAGATTTCCTTTCATTTTAATTATTCGCCCCGGCTCCCATAATTCTGCAGTTTTATTAAGGACATCCTCCCATATTACTGCCTCCAAACTTCCATCTAAAACTTCAATATTTACTATCTTAAACGGCCTGTTATCCCTCGTGAACCTGTCAACCACTGTGGAAATCTGCCCAGCCAACACTGTGGATTTTGACGAGCTTCCACCTTGCAATTGTGTCAACATAACAGAGACATCTTTCCCAAACCCACTAAGTAGTTTCCCAAGATTACCTGCACTTGAAATGCTAGTACCCATTAGTTCCACCTCCCAAATTCTTTTCTGGTGATCCGAGGTAGATGTAAAAGGTATGTCTATCGACGATAAGGCACTATTTACTGAATCCCCTAACATTTCAAACATTGTCGTCTGATTAGAATTCCGTATGTTAGCCTCATCTTGGGCTAAGGAGCTAATGCGATCGCTTACTTCCAATAAGCCTGTCCGATCCCCGAAACTATCGAAGGCCCCTGACATCACCAAACATTCAATTGCTTTCCTATTCAGTGAACCAATATCCCCATCATGACATAACTGCTCTAAGCTTTCATAAGGTCCATTTTGATCTCGTGAATCCAAGAATGATCTTAATGCTTCGGAGCCTATATTTTTAATTGCTGCCAACCCAAATCTTATTGCCTTTCTAGATTCCGGGTTCTCTTCAATGGTGAATTTCGAATAGCTTCTGTTTATATCTGGAGCTAATATTTCAATTCCCATCCTACGACAATCTGCTACAGCCGCGATCAGGCGATCCTTTTTGTCCATATATGAGTTCATAAATGAGGCCATGTACTCGGCTGGGTAATTGGCTTTCATATAGGCTGTCCAATATGAAACCATCCCATAACTGACGCTATGCGCCTTATTAAAAGCATATCCTGCAAAAGGTTCAATTAAATCAAACACTTCAACTGCTAAGGATTCGGAATGGCCCTTATCTAGCGACCCTGTTATAAATTTTGTCTTCTCTTCGGCCATAATTTCTGGGTCTTTTTTACCCATGGCCTTTCTCACGATATCTGCCTCTCCTAATGAATAACCCGCAAATTCCCTGGCAATATGAAGTACCTGGTCCTGATACACAATAACCCCATAAGTTTCTTCTAGTATTTCCTCCATAGCGGGATGTATGTAAGTAACTTTCCTACGACCATGTTTCCCATCGATAAAAGTGCCTATATGATCCATCGGGCCTGGCCGGAACAAAGCAATCATTGCAGCAACGTCGCCAAGTGTAGAGGGTTTCAAATCTTTTATGTGGCGAGTCATTCCAGAACTTTCTAGCTGAAACACCCCAACAGTCTCACCCCTAGACAGCATACCAAAGGTCATTTTGTCGTCTAAGGGTATTAGTTGAAGCGTTAAATCTATACTGTGATTAAGTTTTATAAGTTTAAGAGTCTCGTCCAATACCGTTAAATTTACAAGACCTAAAAAATCCATTTTTAGAAGGCCCAAAGCTGCTACTGGTTCCATGGAATACTGAGTCATAACTGCACCTTTATCATCTCCGCGTGAAGTGAATTCCAAAGGTACAACATCATTCAAAGGTTCTTTTGATATAACCACCCCAGCGGCATGAAGGCTTTTGTGTCTAGTGACTCCTTCAAGTTGTCTAGCTGTGTCCATGAGTTTTTTGACATCGGAACTCGTCTGGTAAACATTGTTAAGCTCTTGGCTTTCAACTATAGAAGATTCCAAATCTATATTGAGCCTTTCTGGAATCATCTTTGCGACTCTGTCAACGCTTTCCAAAGACATACCCAAAGCCCGGCCCGCATCCCTAATTGATTGACGAGCCCCGAAGGTGCCAAAAGTGATGATATGTGCTACGTGTTCTCTACCGTAGCGAGCAGAACAGTAATTGATCACTTCCTGACGACGATCATCCTGAAAATCCATATCGATATCTGGCATTTCCTTCCGCTCGATATTCAAAAATCTTTCGAAGACTAATTTGAATGGCATTGGATCAACATCAGTCACACCTAAACAGTAAAGTACAAGACTTGCAGCGGCACTGCCTCTGACTGTAAAAAATATCTCATTCTCTCTGACAAATTTAGCGATATCCCAAACGACTAAGAAATAATCCGGAAAGCTTGTCTGCTCTATTACTTTCAATTCATATTCAAGTCGCGCTTTATATTCTTGAGTTTTATGTTGGACTTTTTCTTCATATCCCTTCCAGCAAATTTCAGCGAGGTATTGATCAGCGGTCGTGCCGCTGGGTACAGGAAATTCGGGCAGCCTTGCTTGAGAAAAATCCAGTTCCAATTCACACATCTCCGCAACCATTTCGGTATTGGCAATGGCATCAGGAGAGTCAGGAAAAAGTAACGTCATTTCATCATGTGTTTTTAGATGATAAGAATCTTCCTCGAATCTCATCCTCCTCTCATCATGAATGTTGGTATTTGTTTGAATACATAGTAGAACCTCATGATCAATGGCATTTTGCCTCTCCACATAATGAGAATCATTCGTAGCGACCAATGGGATTTGTGTTTCAGTATTTAGTCGTAATAAACCTTTGTTTATTTGCGGCAAATCAGGAACACCACCATGTTGCATCAGCTCCAAAAAATAAGTGCCAAATACCTCTTTATACCATCCTGATACCTCCTTCGCCTCATCGTACCGTCCCTGCGCAATCAACCAGGGAACCTCTCCACTCGGGCAGCCTGACAATACAGCTAGTCCAGATGAATGACTCTCAAGTAGTTCTCTGTCCACTCTGGGGCGCTTGTAATAGCCTTCCAAATGTGAGGCTGTAACCAATTTAACTAAGTTTTTATAGCCAGTGGCATCTTTTGCGAGAACTGTCAGATGGTGTATTTTATCGGATGGGTTTCGATCAAAGCGGCTTCCTGTTGCAACATACATCTCACAGCCGATTATTGGTTTTACCCCGTTTTTCTTGGCTTTCCGGTAAAAATCGATTGCACCATAAAGGCCTCCATGATCGGTTATGGCCAAACTTTTCATGCCTAGGGACGCAGCCTTATGAACTAAAGGATCCAATCTTGCCAATCCGTCCAGCATGCTGTATTCCGTATGCACGTGAAGATGTGTGAACAAGTGAACTACCTTTAGAAGTGATTTTAGGCCCAGTTACTGGAAAGGAGGCCAATCAGATCATTTACTTTGGGCTTACGGTGCCAGTACCAGTGATTATAGTGCCAAATGTATCTCGGTGCGCAAGGTATGGGGATAGAAATCCAGGGTCAATCGCAAAAAAAAAGGCCCCCAGAACAATCTGGAGACCTTTTTAAGTTCTAACTGTCTTTTCTTAGTAATCCATCGGAGGCATTGCTGGTGCCGGTGCGGCTGCTTCCGGAATGTCACTTATCAAGGATTCTGTGGTCAGAACCATCGCAGCAACGCTAGATGCATTTTCAATAGCAGCTCTAGTAACTTTTGCTGGGTCCATGATCCCTAGTTCTAATAAGTTCCCGTATACACCCGTTTCCGCATCGTATCCGTAGTCGGCTTCCCCTTTCAGAGTTTCGGCCAAAATGACCTCTCCCGAAACACCCGTATTCTCAGAAATCAGCATAAGGGGTTTTGTTAGAGCCGCTTTCAATATATTGACTCCGGTTTGTTCATCTCCCTTGAGTTCTACACTATCTAGAGACTCACGTGCTCGAACCAGGGCCAGTCCACCACCAGGAACAATACCTTCTTCTACTGCAGCCCTAGTTGCTGACAGGGCATCTTCAACTCGGTTCTTCTTTTCTTTCAGCTCCACTTCCGTAGCAGCGCCAACCTTTATTATGGCGACACCACCTGACAACTTAGCAAGCCTTTCTTGAAGTTTTTCCTGGTCGAAGTCAGAAGTAGTTTCCTCTATCTGGGCTCTAATCTGATTTATCCTTCCCTGAATCTGGCTCTCATCACCATGACCTTCAACAAAGGTGGTGTCTTCTTTGGTAGCAACAACTCTGCGTGCACGTCCAAGGTCCTCAACTGTCACTGAATCCAACTTTCGCCCGATCTCTTCGCTAATGACAATCCCTCCCGTCAAAATAGCCATATCTTCCAACATGGCCTTCCTGCGATCGCCAAAACCAGGAGCCTTGACAGCAAGTACGTTCAAAGTACCTCGCAATTTATTGACCACTAAGGTGGCTAATGCCTCACCTTCAATATCTTCAGCTATGATAATAACGTTCTTGCCTATCTGTAGAACTTTTTCTAGTGCTGGCAGCAAATCAGATACAGCCGAAACCTTCTTATCTGTGATGAGTATGTAAGGGTCCTCAATGGATGATTCCATACGGTCTTGATCCGTTATGAAGTAAGGGGATATATACCCCCGGTCAATCTGCATTCCTTCAACGAATTCCTGTTCGTAATCAAGGCCCTTCGATTCTTCAACGGTGATTACACCGTCTTTACCAACCTTCTCCATAACGTCAGCTATAAGATTTCCCATATCGTCGTCGTGGGCAGACAAGGAGGCTACTTGGCCAATCTGTACTCTTCCCTCAACTGGGGTTGACATGCCTTGAACAGCAGTCCTCAACGTTTCAACACTCTTATCTATGCCTCTTTTAATAGCCATTGGATTCGCCCCAGCAGCTATGTTTTTGAAACCCTCATGGATGATAGCCTGCGCTAATACTGTCGCAGTTGTAGTTCCATCCCCTGCTACATCATTGGTTTTGCTAGCAGCTTCTTTGAGAAGTTGTGCGCCCATGTTTTCAAAGGCATCTTCTAATTCGATTTCTTTCGCAATGGTCACCCCATCGCTACAAACCTGTGGTGGTCCAAACTTCTTATCCAAGACAACATTACGACCCCTTGGACCCAAAGTAACCCCGACAGTATCCGCCATGGTATCGATACCACGTTTCATTGCAGCTCTGGCTTCTTCACTGTATCTCAGCTGTTTTGCCATTACTCCCTCCTACTTTTTTCAGTTACAAATGTTAATTTCAATAATCATTCGTCTTATTATTTCTTAAATAGAATATCGTCTTCTCTAAGCACTAGGTATTCTATGTCTCCCTCTTTGTACTCTGTACCGGCGTACTTGGAATAAACGACACTGTCGCCGACCTCCAATTCCATTGGCACCCTAGCCCCTTCGTCTGTAAGCCTTCCAGGCCCTACGGCAACAATTGTTCCTTCCTGTGGCTTTTCTTTAGCTGTATCGGGTATGTATATCCCCCCGGAGCTCATTTGCTCCTCGCCTTCCAAGGGTTCCACAACTACTCGGTTACCCAGCGGTTTGAAAGAAGTAGTCATGAAAATAAACCTCCTAAGTCTACTTATTAAAACCTGTTTTATATGAAATCCGGTCTGCTTCTTAATTCCAACACTTATGACAGTCCAGGAAAAAATTGGCGCAGTTAATGGTAAGACAGCTACAAAATCATTGTCAACAGCAACCTGCTCCCAGACTGCTAGACTAGGAATCTAGGGGTACCATGATACCTACGATTATTGAATAATGGTCATCTATTGAATAATGGTCATCCATTTACCAGTGTAGAACAAAAGTGGTGATCCTTCCGATACTTCAATTTCCGAAACCTCAGCAATGAAAACCGTATGATCTCCTTCCTTATGAGAACTAACAACTTGGCAATCCATTGAGGCAAGTGATCCTTCCAAGAAAGGAGTGCCGGCCTCGGTGAACCTAAATATTGCAGGGCTGATAACGCCAGTTGGTGGGTCTGACTTGGCATAATATTCGGCTATTTCTTTTTGGCTCTCAGTCAGTATGTTAATGCCAAATTTGCCGGTCGATTCCAGTATAGGATAGGTTTTCGTAGAATGGCCCACGCATACCATTGCTAACATAGGTTCAAGAGAAACCGAAGCGATTCCGTTGGCAGTCATGCCATGAACAGATCCGTTTTCCTCAACAGTGGCTATTAAAGAAACCCCTGTTGCAAAATTACCCCACGCTTTCCTGAAAAGATCGGAATTGGACAAGAGAAAGCCTCCAAATCACCCTTATTTTTTTCTGCTTAATTACGGTAAACATAGCGATTATATAAAACCGAACACTAATTGCCCACAAAGGTAGAAATTTGAAATTGAATTCCCCCTGTTAATTGACATCGATTCTTCCAGCAAAATAGAATTTACGCATTGATATCTATAATAGGTTAAAAACGAGGTGTTAAATTTTCGACATGCCAACGACAGCTTACATTTTAATAGAGACTGCTGCTGGGAAAGCAGGCGATGTATCGAATGCCCTAACAGGACTAGACGAAGTGGTCACCGTGGATGCTGTGATTGGTCCTTATGACATCATTGCTGTCACAAACACGGAAGGCCAAAACACAGTAGGGGATTTGGTTATATCAAAAGTTCATGTAATTCCAGGAATAGTAAGGACTGTCACATGCCTTGCTGTGACCTCTGGTTAAAAGTGAACATACACCATATGCGTGCCGAACATAAAACTATAAGCATAAATTTAAGGACTTAAAAGATGGACTTTGAGTTTTCAAATGAAGAACTTTCATTCAGAAATGAATTGTCGGCATGGTTAAAAGAGGAGCTAGCAAATAAGCCTCAAGAAGGTGGAAATGACGCAGATGCCGAATGGGTATTTGGCCTAGAGATGCGCAAGAAACTTGCGGACAAAGGATGGCTCACAATGGCGTGGCCGGAGGAATATGGTGGGCAAGGTGTATCCCACATGATGCAAGTGGTTTTCGCTGAAGAAATGTCATACAACCGAGCGCCTGGAAGGGATGTCTTTGGAACCCGAATGATGGCACCTACCCTGATGATCCATGGGACAGAGGAACAAAAGAGAGAGTTTCTCCCACCAGTATCAAAAGGGGAAGTTCAGTGGTGCCAAGGCTATTCTGAACCGGAATCCGGATCTGATCTAGCCTCTCTTCAAACAAGGGCTGTAGAAGACGGGGATGATTTCATCATAAATGGTACTAAGATATGGACTTCTAGCGCTCATCGTGCTGACCATATTATGGTCCTTACACGAACAGATCCAGACGCCCCCAAACATAGAGGCATTAGCTTTCTTTTATGTGATATGAATACGCCTGGGTTAACTGTTAACCCGATAATCAATATGGCAGGTGACCATGGTTTCAACATGGTCACCTTCGAGAACGTCAGGGTACCCAAAAAGAACCTTGTGGGTGAACAAAACAGGGGCTGGTACGTTGGTGCTACTTTGCTCGATTTTGAAAGATCGGGAGTCGACTATTCAGCAGGAGGAAGAAGGGTTCTTGAAGAATTAATAGAATACGCGAAAGATAATGACCAAAACGGTTCGTTAATAGCCCATAATCCCATCATGCGTAACCGGTTGGCCAATCTTGCTATTGAAGTCGATGTTAGCCGGTTAATTTCATACAACATCGCATGGATGCAAGGTGAGGGTCTTGTCCCAAACAAAGAATCATCAATGGGGAAAGTGGTCGGCACGGAGCTACAACAGCATTTAAGTGAAACAGGAATGCAAATGCTAGGGTTACACGGCCAGTTAGAACCAGGTTCAAAATTCGCTCCTATGCAGGGAAGAATCGAGCATATGCATTTGACCAATGTTTCTGAAACAATACAGGCAGGCACTTCAGAAATTCAGAGAAACATAATAGCCACTCGGGGATTAGGGTTACCCCGAGGCTAACTAAAGTCGTAGAATCAGGAACCTTATCTCAAAGGAGAAAATATAAAATGGATTTTAAATTTGAAAACATTGACGAAGATTTTCGTTCAGAGATCAAGGACTTCGTTGAAAAAGAGCTCCCTTGGAACTGGAGAGAGCAGGACTTAGACCCAGAAGACGAGAAGGACTCCGTATTAGTAAGGAATTTCAAAAGGAAATTGGGAGACCAAGGCTGGCTTACTATGGCTTGGCCAAAGGAATACGGAGGACAAGCTGCCAGCCATATGAGGCAAGTTGTGTTCAACGAGGAGATGGCATATAGGGGTATATCTGCCGGAGATGCCGGTATAAGAATGGTGGGACCTATCCTTATGCTTTATGGAACCGACGAGCAGAAAAAGCAATTTTTGCCAAAAATTGCTAGTGCTGAGATCAATTGGTCTCAAGGATACTCAGAACCTGATTCCGGATCAGACCTCGCCTCACTCCAAACAAGAGCTGTTGAGGATGGAGATGATTTTGTTGTCAGCGGTTCGAAGATTTGGAATTCCGCACATGCAGATTCTGATTGGATGTTCATGTTGGTTCGAACTGAACCGGATGCCCCAAAACACAGAGGAATAAGCTTTGTACTTACAGAATTGGAAGGCCAAGAAGGGGTAACCATAGAGAAAATCCCCATGATGTGGGATGCATATCGTGGACTAGTTACCTTTGACAATGTCAGGGTACCTAAGAAAAACCTCGTCGGCGAACAGAACAGAGGTTGGTACGTGGGAGCAGCCTTACTAGATTTTGAAAGATCTGGGGTTGACAGGCCAGCAAGGGCAAAAAGAGTCCTTGAAGACCTCGTAGCATTTTGTAAAGTGAACAAAAAAAATGGCAGATTGCTAGCGGATGATCCAGTGATAAGAAACGAACTTGCCGAGCTAGCGGTCCAAGTCGAAACAACTCGCTTAATGTGCTACAACGTTGCTTGGATGCAAAGCCAAGATCTCATACCTAACAAGGAAGCTTCCATAACAAAAGTATATGGAACGGAAACAGTAAACAGACTATACGGACTTGGGGTGAAGATTATGGGATTATACGGCCAGCTTGACCCAGATTCTAAGTGGGCACCTCTGAAAGGCAGGATTGAAAATGCCTGGCTTCGTTCATTCGGTGGCATGGTAGCTGCTGGCACCTCCGAAATACAAAGAAACGTTATTGCACAGAGAGGATTGGAATTACCTCGAGGTTAAATCCTCTTGCATTCTGATAAATCTTTAAATATCACAGGAGACAAGGAATGGATTTAGGATTAAACGAAGCGCAACAGATGCTTAAAACATCGGCACAGGACTTTCTCTCGGCAGAATGTCCTGACACATATGTGAGGGAAATGGAAGAGGATGAACGAGGCTATACTCCTGAGCTATGGACCAAAATCGCGGAGCAAGGGTGGCTGGGTCTTATAATTCCGGAACAGTACGGTGGAGTGGAACTGGAATTTCAGGATTTGGTAGTCCTCCTGGAAGAAATGGGTCGCTACATGCTCCCTGGACCTTTTTTTTCGACAGTAGTCCTAGGTGGAATGTCCATCATGGACGCAGGCAACGAAGAACAAAAGCAAGAATATTTGCCAAGAATTGCTGAAGGTCAAATCATCATGACACTAGCATTGACTGAGCCGAGCGCAAGATGGGACGCCCCAGGAGTAGAGCTTACAGCAACGTCCAACGGTGACTCATACACACTCAGCGGAACCAAATTATTTGTACAAAACGCCCATGTATCAGATTACATGGTGGTGGTAGCCAGAACAGGAAGCTCAGAGGAAGACATTAGCCTGTTTGTAGTTCCAACACAGTCCGACGGAATAAATCAAACCCTTCTCAAGACTATCGCTTCAGACAGACAATCTGAGGTTGTCTTTAGTGATGTACAGGTCCCTTCATCTGCCTTGTTAGGGGTAGAAAACAAAGGATGGGAAACAATCCAAAAAGTCATGCAATGGGGTGCAATCGGTAAATGTGCCGAGATGTCTGGCGGTGGCCAACAGGTGTTAGACATGACTGTGGACTACGTCAAACAGAGAACCCAGTTCGGACGGCCTATAGGAAGTTTTCAAGCGATACAACACCATTGCGCCAATATGGCCACGGATGTTGAAGGTTCCAAATTCATCACTTACCAAGCGGCCTGGCGTCTATCAGAAGGTTTACCTGCAGATAGGGAAGTTGCTATGGCCAAAGCTTGGGTGAGCGATGCCTACAGAAGAGTATGCGCACTTGGCCACCAATCCCACGGGGCCATAGGATTCACCAAAGAGCACAATATGCAGCTTTACTCCCGAAGGGCTAAAGCATCTGAAATTATGTTTGGCGACACAGACTTCCATTTGGAAAATGTTGCAAACATAATTGGCTTATAAAAAAAATAATTAGTGATATCCCAAAAAACCCCTGCCTGACCGGTAGGGGTTTTTTTGTTTATGATCTCTACCATGAAGCCTCAACCCGAGCATGTAGTTTGTACAGATGTATTCAAGATTTTCAAAGTCGCAGACCTTGAAGTAGTAGCTTTACGCGGCTTAGATCTTACGTTGTACCAATCTGAGGTACTGGCACTAGTCGGCGCAAGTGGTAGCGGCAAAAGTACGCCACTCAATATTCTGGCGGGGTACGACTCCCCTTCCGCTGGTCAAGTTACCATAGCCGGTAGAGATCTTATCAATATGAAATCCAGTGAGATTGAGAAATTCCACAGATAAGAAGTCGGGTTTGTATGGCAGCAAGCGTCGAGAAACCTCTTCCCATATTTAACGTCGTTAGAAAATGTGGCACTCCCCATGTTGCTTTCAACAACCTCTGATTCAGAGCGTAAAAGCAGATCTGAACATCTATTAAACATAGTCGGCATGGAACATAGGTCAGATCACATTCCGGATCAACTTTCTGGAGGGGAACAACAGGGAGTAGCAATAGCTGTAGGAATGACAAATGACCCGTCTCTGATCCTAGCTGATGAACCGACTGGGGAGCTAGATGACAGGACCGCATCAGAAATTTTGGATTTATTTGGGAAAGTAAACCAAGACAGCAAAGCAACAATTGTCATTGTTACTCATGACCCAGATATAGCCTATAAGGTAGGCAGAGTCGTTGTAATCAAGGATGGCAAAACCTCATCAGAAATCCGCCGCCGAGATTTGAATAAACAAATCACTGGTGAAATGGACAAAACAAAGCCGCTTGAAGAGTCTTTGTTGATAGATTCTAATGGGAGAGTTCAGCTACCCAGAGAATTGTTACAGACTACCGGTATCACCAATAAAGTCAAAGCAGTTGCTGAAAATACCTCGATAACAATACGGCCCTCTGAAGAACTACCTCCTGAATAGAATATCCAATGACTTATCAAAAACCGCTTCTAGAATTGGTGAATTTATCCAAATCATATATTTCAGAATCTGAAAAGATACACCCTTTAAGAGGCATTAATTTAAAAATCTATAAGGGCCAATTCATTGCTATTGTGGGGAGGTATGGATCAGTAAAAACAACCCTTTTGAATGTCATAGCAGGATTAGATAAACCTACGAGTGGAGATTTTTTGGTTCAAGGATCCAATATAACTACAATGGATGAAAATCCATTGACTGAAATTACGAGAACTACCATCGGCTTCATATTCCAGTCCTTTGGATTACTTCCCCTGCTTTCTGCCTTTGAAAACGTGGAACTCCCATTGAGAACATCTGGAGTGGAGCACAATGAACGATTCAATAGAACCAAAGAAGCCCTCGGCATGGTGGGACTCAATCCTCGATCTAACCATAGGCCATACGAGCTTTCTGGCGATGAACAACAAAGAGTATCAATTGCGAGGGCTATCGTAACCAAGCCAGCCATAATTTTAGCCGATGAACCGACTGGAGAACTTGACTCAATAAACGCTACATCCATATTTGGTTTATTTAAAGACATGGTGGTTGAACAGGGAATGACTATCATTGCAACAACACATGATTCTTCATTGCTATCCATGGCAGATGAGGTAAAAGAAATAAGAAATGGAGCCTTGTATGAAGTTCAATCTACAGATCAAAGATATCGTTAAATAACAACTATAACCGAATCTAAAAATATATCTTTAGTAACCTGTTTATTGCACTATTAATTTATCTCTCTGTATAAACGCTAAATTGATTTTCTGAAACTGCTACTCTACATATTAGTTACCAATAAGAGTTGCATTTGAATAATAAACCCCACGAGACTGATTTAAAAGCGCGACTCGATCAATATCTCTCCAACCCTCTCTTAAACTCACGGGATGGTAGCAATAAACACCATCAAACTGTTATCACTGGTTATTCTTATCATTGTCCGTTTTCAAGAAAATGTAGCATCAAAACTCAAAGGCCTTCAAAGGTCCCCATAAGGAAATGTCTTAGATTTCTCCCTGAAGAAACCAAACCTTTCCGCACTTTATCTGAACTTGCCCTCGACTTATTATCTGCTACAGAACAGAGTGGAGGAGAAGCTAGTGAACGGACGAAATCAATACTTGGTCAATACAGGCCCTCCGGACCACTAAGACAGCAGGTATAATCTCCATATGCATATTTTCGCAAGGAGAAGTGATGTCGAATAACTTATTTGACTTACATGGTAAGACAGCTTTAATTACAGGTGGTAACGGTGGCATTGGATTAGGAATAGCCCAAGGTTTTGCGGAATCAGGTGCAAACATAGCCATAGCAGGAAGAAATACTACAAAAACAGAGAAAGTGCTTGAGAATTTCATTGAGCGAAATACCTCCGCAATTGGCATAGAAGTTGATGTAGCCGACCAAAAGTCAGTAGAAGACATGGTTGCGAATACCTTAGAGGCTTTCGGGCAAATCGACATTTTAGTCAACAATGCTGGAATTGGGATACGAAATTTACCTCACGAGTACAATTTGGAAGACTGGAACAAGGTAATTAATATAAATTTGACCGGCGCATTCCTATGCTCGAAAGCAGTTTATCCAAATATGAAGATGCGAGGTTCAGGAAAAATAATAAATATTGGGTCAATGACCTCGATATTTGGCTTAGACTGGGCCGTCGCTTATGCCTCTAGTAAAGGAGGTATCGTGCAGCTTACCAAAACGTTGGCTGTATCATGGGCAAAGGATGGGATACAGGCCAACTCTATATTACCTGGATGGATTCACACAGATCTTACACAAGGCATCAAGGATAATTTCCAAAATAGATATGACCACATACTATCCCGAATTCCTGAAGGCCGTTGGGGAGAACCGGATGATTTATCAGGTACAGCAATCTTTCTTGCAAGCGACGCTTCCAACTATGTAACAGGTGTCTCTATCCCAGTAGATGGGGGGTATACATCTTTCTAACCTCTTTACAAAGGAACCTATGTCAGAACCAATTAAATTTAATATCGAAAACCAGATTGCTCGAGTGACTTTTAACAGACCCGAACAACATAACGCTATCAGCTATGACGGCTGGTTGAAATTAATAGAAATTGTTCACAAAATAGAAGAAGATTCATCAATCCGGTCAGTAATATTCTCCGGTAGCGGAGAAAAGGCCTTTTCAGCCGGAGCTGATATCAAAGATTTTGAAACACATCGGAAGGATTCAAAAACCGCTAAAACCTATTCAATAGCTTTTGATGGAGCTCTCGATGCTATCGAAGCTCTATCGGTGCCTACTATTTCCATGATTCGTGGTATATGTGTCGGTGGAGGTTGTGAGCTATCTATGGCAACTGACATCCGCATAGCATCTAATAGAAGCAGATTTGGTATCCCTGTAGCAAAATTGGGTATTTTGGTTGGCTATAGAGAAATGAAAAGACTTACGAATCTGGTTGGACCTGGTAATGCCTCATATATTCTTCTGAGTGGAAGATTAATTGATAGCGCGGAAGCATTCCGTATGGGCTTGATAACACAGCTAGTAGAAGATTCTGAACTTGAGGAAACGGTCTTAAATTTGGCCAACGAGATTAACCCGCTTGCTCCTCTTTCTCAAAAGCGGCACAAAATCATTTTGCAAAATGTTATTAGTAACCAATCGTTAGATGGGTTAGATCAAGAGCTCCCATACACTAATTTTGATAGTGCCGATTTTCAAGAGGGCAAAGAGGCTTTCGTATCTCGCAGACCCCCTAATTTCAAGGGTCGATAGACAAGATTATGGGCTGATTTAAAGTTTTAGACGTTATCCTGTAGAAACTCCAAAATACGCCTCTCCATGTATGCTCTGTCTTCAATACGACGCGGCATATGTCTTTCCTCTGGAAAAACCAGCAGACCATAATCTTTACCGGCCTCATTAAGAGAATTTATTAGGCGAGCAGTATGCCTAAAATGAACATTTTCATCCATGAGACCATGAACCAGTAAAAGCTTTCCTTCAATTTCAGGGACATATGACATAACACTACTTTTGGTATAGCCTTCTACGTTCTCTTTGGGCATTCCCATATATCTTTCAGTGTAATGAGTATCATAGCCGTCCCAACTAGTCACAGGTGCTCCTGCGACTGCAGCTTTAAACAAATCTGGCCGCTTGGCTAAACACATTAAAGACATATAGCCCCCATAACTCCACCCATAGACTCCTAACCTTTCTTTATCCGCAATTCCCTTCTTTATTAGATAATTCAGCGCAAAGGATTGATCCTCAACTTCCACATTACCCATCAAGTTTTTGATTGGAGATTCAAATTTTAATCCCCTTCTTGAACTACCTCTGTTATCAACCACCACAACCAAATATCCCTTATTCCTTAAATACTGAGCCCTTAATGAAGCCGTCATCATCCATGAATTAGTAACCACCTGAACACGTGGTCCGCCATACACACTTAACACCGTGGGATATGGAGCTTTAAATTCGCCTGAATTTGGATAATATATTGCCCCTGAAAGTTCAGTTCCATCTTGAAGTTTTAATCCAAAAATTTCCGGCGGTTCCAATTGATATCTATCGATTCTTTCATCTTTAGATTCATGTATTAGAACTTCCACTGCATAGTTATTTCCTAATGAGCGCAAAACAACTTTTGGCGGAGATGACAAAGAATTGAAAACATCTACAAACAAATTAGCCTTAACACTGATCAATACGTTATGAATACCGCTTTCAAATGTAACCTTTTCTACGGATCCTCCTTGCAGGGACATTTTATAAAGATGTTTTTCTGTGTGGCCGTCTTTGGTTCCCGTAAAAAAAATTGTACCTCCCGACTCATCCACAGATTCAATTGAATCCACTTGCCATTCCCCTTTGGTTAAAGCTTGTAGATCCCCTTCACAAAAAAGATAAATGTGATTAAATCCCGTTCTTTCACTAGCCCATAAGAATTTACCTGAGGACAGGGGTCTCAGCATATTATGTAAATTAATCCAGGTCTTTGAATTCTCCTCCAACACCGTAGTCAATGTAGAATCTTCAATTGAAAATTTACGGACTTTGAGATGCTGCTGGTCACGTGATTCAGTTTGAAGCGCCAATGAATTATCCGGGAACCAGTCTACTCTGGCTATGTATTCATCTCCGGTGGATTCCACCCACACACACTCTTTTGAATCTACCTCTGCAATGCCAACTCTAACCTTAGGATTGTCCTGTCCCGCAAAGGGATATCGATGAGATTCGATTGCATTCATTCCTACCAAATCAGAAGCAACATGAGTTATAAAAAACTCAGGTATATGTTTCTCAGTAACTTCTGTGAATGCCACATAACAACTATCAGGAGACCACCAGTACCCAGTACTCCTACCCATCTCCTCTTGAGCTATATAGTCTGCCAAACCTCTGGCCGAATCATCCTCTCCATCAGTCAACTTAAAAGAGGTCCTGGATGTGACTTCTAGCAAATAAATATCGCCTTTGCGGACAAAGGAAATAAAATTTCCATTTGGGGAAGCCTTAACATCTAAACATGGATGATCCGAAGCAGACACTAAGAGCTCTGGAGTTGAAAAAGGATCTTCCAGCCAATATATATTTCCTTGATGAGGTATTAATATTTTCGAATCTTTTGTCCAAAAATATTGGGTGATTCCGGCAGACATCTGACGCAACCGTTGCCTACGGAGCTGTTCCTCCAGAGTTTCTTTAGCAGAAGAGTCACCTAAATTATCAGCAATCAGAAATTCCGATTTATCAGTTAAATCTAACCCATATAAAGCTTTATATCCTGATGAATCTACTGATTTTAAATAGGTCAAATACTTTCCATCAGGGCTAAAGGAAAAACTGCTAGGACAATCCAGTCCCGGCAGGGGAAATTTGGAAATCTCTTCAATAGGTATAGGCATTAACGTATTCGCTGAATTACCTTTCTTGCAGAGTTCACTAACTGGTTAACATGATTTTCATCAGAAAACACATTTAAGGCTCCTGCTGCTCCCGACTGCAACAAAATTCCTTCATTCAGCATACCTACAAAAAAAGCTCGCTTCATATCTGAATCGGCATTAAGCACATCTCTATAATTGCGTATGCTGTCCTGGGTGAAGTGTATGCCAAAAAGCGACCCAACCCCGGTCACCTGCGCATCCACTTCCAACTCATCGAATACAGCGCTAAGTTGATTCCTCAGTTTTTCACCTAAGTTGTTCATAGCTTCATACACATCAGGCGTTAAAGCATTCATGACCACTTCACCTGCCCTCATAGTAACTGGATTGGCATTAAAGGTCCCAGCATGCGCTATGTCCGCTCCTCCATTTGTGGGATCAAATAAGTCCATTATGTCTCTCCGTCCTCCAAAAGCTCCCACAGGCATACCACCACCTATTATTTTACCCAAAGTGGTCATATCTGGAACAACTCCAAACAATTCCTGTGCTCCCCCCGGAGCGACCCTGAAGCTTTGAACTTCATCATAAATCAGTATAATGCCTAGTCTCGTCGTAATTTCTCTGACAAACTCCAAGTAGTCTAAGTTCGCTGGAGTATATCCAAATGAGGAGACTATCGGTTCCATAATCACACATGCCACCGTTTCTGAATTTTCTTCAATCATCCGGGCTGTCTCTTCAATGTCGTTATATGGTACGACTATCACGTCCTCTAAAACTGAATCAGGTTGCTTTGAATACTCTGGTATCGCAGTAGTTTTATCAGGGTCCAAACTATTCTTACTGGGATATACACTGACTGCGACATATTCATGTGACCCGTGGTATCCGCCTTCAATTTTTACGATTTTCTCTCTACCCGTAAATTGTCGCGCAGCCCTGATCGCCATTAAGGTACCTTCGGTACCGGAATTAGTGAACCGTATCGTGTCAACCGATGGTATGCGGTCTGTTAGTATCTTAGCCAGGCGTATTTGCGAATCGGTGGGTCCGCTAAACGCTACGCCTTTGTCTGCTTGATCCTTGATTACATCAGCCACGTTGGCATTTGCATGACCAAGTATTATGCTCGTCGCATTAATAACAAAATCTAGATATTCATTGCCGTCGACATCAACAATATAATGATCATGCCCACTTTCAATAAAATGAGGGTAGGGTTCGAAATAAGCAGTCCCTCTCGAACTGCCCCCTGGCAAAACCTTTTCTGCCTCTTTTTGTCTTTTATAGGACCCCGGAGTCCTTGCCACATATTTTTCTATCTCTTTTTGGACGATACTAGACATGTTTATACCCTTGATAGCTAATGTTGTTTGAGCGATAAGGTTCATCTCAATTGGCCCAGAAGTGGTTCAAGATACCTAGAACAGATTTATTTTTTCTTAAAAGTGGTCAAAATCTCGTTAAGACTACCGGATCGAAACCCGTTCATATCCATTGTTACGTATGAATACCCAATTGATTTGAAATATTCTGTGATTTCATCTCTGGCGGAATCATCCAGCAAAGCTAGAAAATCCTTAGGTTCGATTTCTATACGAGCTATAGTATCGTGATGCCTTACCCTCAACTGCTTAAAGCCTTTGGATCTGAGAAAGTGTTCTGCTTTCGCTATCCTGGTAAGAGCTTCCACCGTCACCATAGTTCCATACGGTATGCGCGAAGAAAGGCAAGCTTGTGCAGGCTTATCCCACGTAGATAATCCCATTTTTTGGGATAAATCTCTTATATCTTGTTTGGTAAGTTCCGCCTCAACCAAGGGGCTTCTTACACCATACTGCTTTGCAGCCTCCAGACCAGGTCTATAATCTCCCAAATCATCTACATTAGTCCCGTTGGTAATTACTGCGTAGCCTCGCTGGTCTGCAAATTTGATTAGGTGAGAATACAACTCATCTTTACAAAAAAAACATCTATCCGGATTGTTAGCCTGATAGTCTTCACGCTCTGTTTCTTTTGTTTCAATAATTTCATAAGGAATTCCTAGGTTTGTGGCAAGAGCAATTGCATCTTCCAATTCACTTGGGGCTAAACTGGGAGAGTTGGCAGTGACTGCCAAAGCCTTTTCATTCAAAGCTTCATAGGCGACAGCAGCTAAAAAGGCACTATCCACACCACCAGAATAAGCAACGATAACACTACCTATATCTTTTATAATGTCTACTAGTTGTTGTCTTTTTTCATCGACTGACTTCTCAGTTACCTGCACCATACCAATCCCTCACTTTAATGGAAATATCACTCCGCCATCATTTCTTCAACAATCGCTTTCATCTCGCCAGAATAATAAGCATAAGATCTATTTTGATAGTTTAATATTTTTTGAGATTGCGCAGTATCATACCAATCATTCCAGCCTGGTTTCTCTCTAAATATAGCCATTTCTACCGGAGCCCCCATAAAATTAAAGAAGTCTCTCACATAGTCTCTTCCCGTCAAACGCCAAGTGCTTCCTCCTGCGATATTAAAAACATTCCCAACAGCTTCCTCGGTATCCACGGCAGATTTTATGGCATCAGCAACATCATCTCGATGAACCATCTCTACCCTCTGGTCAAAGGTGAAAGGCCAAGGTTCTGGAGGCTCTAAAAAACCCGGTACAGCAATACTTGCTATTCTTAATATCACGTAATTAACCCCTGACCCTATAAGAATTTGCTCGCCTGCAATCTTGCTTTCAGCATAAATGTCTATCGCGTTTTGAGGTTGGTTAATTTTAATTGGGTCCGGTTCTTTGGATGTATCTCCGTATGTACTTATAGAAGATGTAAAAACTAATGTTGCGCTGGATTGCTGCGACTTTAAAGATTCCGAGATGTTCCTCGTACCTTCAACATTCACAGCGAAGGTCTTATCCCTATCTCGCTCACTAGTAGGAGGTAAAAGGGCTGCGAGATGAAGAACTCCTCCTACACTGTCCACAGCCTTTTCCACTGCGGCCTTTTCGGTAATATCTCCCTTGACGACTTCAACGTTCGGTTCCTCTTCCAAACCAGAAAAATCCATGAAAGGCAGATCAAATATACGAACTGGGCGACCCTCGGCCAAAAACATCCCAGCCAACTGTCTGCCTACACTTCCCGCTCCCCCCGTTATTAAAATCGGCCTCATCAAGTTAAGGTTGTCCCTTTCATGCCAGCTTTCTCAATCAAATTTTGAGCACTGGTTACTAGAGTTTTGACTGCGCCGTCCATGGCATCCCAATCGCTAGCGTTCTTCAACTCCAAAACCAAGGCTGCCTCTCGCATAGTAGTTCGTGTAATTGGAACACTTGGCATTGTTTTGAAAAAAAAGGTCTCACTGACCTCTTCAAATTTCTCTACTATCTCAACAATTGAATTTTCCCACGCTTGGTTCTGTTCTAGCAAACCATCTGCAATTGATTTGCATGTAGCTATGGTTTCATCGAGCATTTCTTGTCCTGATTGCGACATATTTGGAGTTCCTCCTAAGAAATTTTACGATCTAAATATTAAAGGGCAACCACTAGGTGGTCGCCCTTTTTTTGAATCCAACTCTTAAAGGAAGTTACATAATTTAATCATCGCCATCAGCATGAACCGATTCACTCACCTCTGTTATCTCTGGTGAATCTTCATAGTGATGCTTCACTTTTTCCAAATCCACAACATCTAGTCGATTAAATCCTTTGCCGTCATGCTTGTCATAGGGGAAAACCTGGAATTTCTCGAATCTTTCTCCAAACCGTTGTCGGCTGGGCCTTGTGTCGTAGGGGAATCGGAATTTTTCTGGACTCCCTGGCTCGCATTCAATCAGCTCATACTCTCTGCTGCCAAGCCCTATTTCATGTCCAGTATTGATACTTGTCACTTCACTTTGACCGTGGAATGTTGCTGCTGCTGCCTCAAATTTCTTATCACCAGCATGGTGGGCTTCCATCATTTCCGCAGCCGAACCTTTAATTCCCTCGGCTTCTCTAGCCTTATCTACGCATGCCATGTCGATGGCTACAGCGTCCTTACTAGCAAAAACTCCGAGATGTGGCACTATTGGTACATCTGCATGATTGGCGCAGTCACACCTTGGAGATACGTCTAAGGCCATATTAATATATCCGACCTTATCTCTACCCACCGCCTTCTCGACGCCTAGGCAACCATCTGCGATAGCCGCGTCCACAGCATCAAATTGAATCGGAGGAATATCCATTAAGCCCCTTGAGCCCATTACTCCAAAACAACCTAGGCAGTTGGCACACTTCTCTCCTTCCCATTCCAATTCATCGTTTTCGTTAATGTTATAGAGGTTAAAAGGACAACAATCTTCCAAAATTTCCCAGTCTGGGGTGTTTGCCTTTCCTTTGAAATTCTCCGGATGGAAAACTCCAGCAGCTCCTAACCCGTAGGTTGGGTGGCCTCCCATATGAACATTAAACTTTCCTCTTTTAGATTGTGCTCCGATGCCCAGATTCTTTAGTGCACCACCAATCACCCCCATGCTGTGACCTTTGAAGTGCGTCAATGCAATCAAGGCATCAGCCGCAGCAATTGCCTGAGCGACATATGCTTCTTTAAGTATGTAGCCTTCAGGAATGTCTACCACAAAATCGCTTGTTCCAATGAACCCATCAGCACATATAAAGGGGCAACCTAGAGTGGCAGAGCTGTAACCATTCCTTTCAGCCGTGAGTAATATGTCTATCTCAGAGGTTCTTGACCCCCAAGGAGAATATGAGGATGTGGTGGTATCGCACACAAACGGCCGACCTCCCAATTCCTTTATCCTATCGGCCAAAGCCCTAGCATAAAGAGGCCTTAGATATGCAGAGTTATTCCATTCTCCACAGTGGACCTTTATTGCTACGATATCATTTGGTTTCACAATTTCATCCAACCCTGCGGCGTCAAAAACCGTGATCATTTTTGCAACTAACGCTGTCTCAGTAGACTCGGAATGTGCGTCCATGTAATAAACGGTCGAATCAGACATATCTCCCTCCACTCCTTAAATTGAGCAAATAGGCACAATTTCCTAACTAATCATATATAACCTGAGATTAGCATTGGTTCCTATAGATGTCAATAATATAAGAAACTCCGCAATCAATACTGAAATGCCATCCAGTCTGGTTCGCAAACAAGGAAAGGGAAGTAGTGTAAAGGAGGCGATTATGCAGGCAGAAATGCTCAAATTAAATTTGGACGAAAGTACTGCTAATATTTGCGATACGCCTGGAAAGGGTATCATTATTGAGTATGGATCCCCTAAAAAAAACTCAGGTGACTGGGGCTCATGAAATGGAGTGGGTAGACGAAAATAATATGTGGGTTGCAGTTCCTCCTGCTCAAAAAGTTTTTTTTAATAGCCCTGCAAAATATGACCATGAAAAAATCTATCCCGATCCTCGGGATGAAACCTCATGGTCTTTTTATGGATAATGGATATATGTGGATTACCGACACCCAAAAGTGCGAGATACATAAAACCAACCCCGACAACGGGAAAATATTGGATGGGATACCCGCTTCGTAACCAGAAATACATGGCATGACCCTACATGAGGGCAACATATGGTTCTGTTGCGCTGAAACTCGTAAGGTATGCACTGTCCCACTACCAAATTAAACATTACAAGGTTGTACATTGAAAATTAATGATCGAATAACGAAAATTGTAGTCGGGGAAAACAAACCAGATCCTTTCAAATATGGTGGGGTATATCCCCCCAACGTTTTCTTGGTGAGCGGAAAAAATAAATCTGTTTTTATAGATACAGCACACGGTAAACCCGAAGAAATCCAAAAGCATCTTTCCGTATGGGAATCAGAAGGCAAACCTGAAATAGCTGGCATTATATTAACTCACAGGCATGGTGATCACATTGGTGGCGCCGCTGAATTAAGCAAGCATATTGGTGCACCTGTGATATCTACTGCTGTGGAAAAGGCAGCTATTGAAAATGAATCATCGGCTGTTGTTAATATTACGCCAGGTGATGGTGAAATATTGCAACTGGGGAATAGTACTTTGGAGATCATACACACACCTGGGCATACCATGGGGAGCCTGTGTGTATACCTACAAGAAGATAAAGTTCTTTTCACCGGGGACAACATATTAGGTCTTGGAACAACCGTCATCTCGCCAAACGAAGGTGATATGGCGTCTTATATCGGATCCTTACAGAAAATGCTGAACTACAACATAGAAACAATATGCCCAGGCCATGGTCCTGAGATAGATACTCCAAACGAAAAGATCCACGAACTAATTGAGCATAGACATCAACGTGAAAGACAAATGCTTGAATTAATTACAGCTGGACAAGATTCCATGGAGCATATATTTGGTGCGATATATAAAGATATTCACCCTGGCCTCCACAATACCGCAAAGCGACAAATACAGGCCCATATCAACAAACTCATCAACGAGAAAAGAATTGAACAGGCTGGTAACAATTATCGGATAGTTCAATAAATTAGGAGAAATTAATGAGCTTCTCAAATATTGACATTTTCCCTTTGGGTACAAAAATCACTTCAGCAGGGGTGCTTGAAATAGGCGGATGTGACATGGTCGCTCTCACAAAAACTCATGGTACCCCACTCTATGTATACGACGAAAATACAATAAGAAGTATGGCTCGAACTTTTGTCGGCGAATTTACTTCCAGGTACCCCAAAACCTCGGTTGCTTATGCTTCAAAAGCGTTTCTTAATCTTGCAATGGCAAGAATAGCCAATGAAGAAAATCTTTCTCTCGACGTGGTTTCTGGAGGAGAAATAGCAGTGGCTCACGCTGCAGGATTTCCTGTAAACAAAATGTATTTCCATGGAAATAACAAGACTCCTCAAGAGCTTTCTGAAGCCATAGATTTAGGGGTAGGGACCATCGTTGTAGATGGGTTTCAAGAGCTGGATGTTTTGAATACTATCGCCAAAACTAAAAAGGCAAAGCAAGGGATAATGCTCAGATTGTCTCCTTCTGTTGATGCCCACACCCATGCACATACAACGACGGGGATATTAGACGTGAAATTCGGCTTCTCCATAGAGACCGGGGAAAGCAGCATAGCTATTAAGCAAGCCCTAGATTCCAGCAACCTTACACTCCAAGGAATTCATTTTCATCTTGGTTCGCCCATCTTCGCATTAGAACCGTATTCCACTGCTATAGACACAGTGTTTGATTACTTAAAACCATTTCTTCAGCAAGGCCTGGATCTAAAAAAATTTAGCCCCGGCGGTGGTTTTGCCATCGGATATTTACAGCAACAATTGCCACCATCCGTTGGCGACTATGCCGAAGTTATTACATCCATGCTGAAAAACAAATGCGACGATTTAGAAATTGACTATCCCGAATTGATTATAGAACCTGGTAGGTCTATGGTCGGACGAGCCGGGGTAGCTATTTACACAGTGGGTGTAACAAAAGTAATTCCAAACGTTCGAACTTATGTGTCATTAGATGGCGGAATGGGCGATAACATCAGACCTGCTTTATATGATGCTCAATATGAAGCAGTTGCGGCAAACAAAATGTCTAATACTGACTTTGAAACTGTGACTTTAGCCGGGAAATATTGTGAAACAGGCGATATCCTCGTGAAAGACGTTTCTCTGCCGATACTGGAATCAGGAGACCTAGTAGCAATACCAGCTTCAGGGGCCTATTGCATGGCTATGTCGAGTAATTACAACCTGAACCCTCGGCCCGAAATTGTAATGGTTTCAAATGGAGATTCCCGAATAATAAGGAAAAGGGAAACTTACCAAGACTTAATGGCTTTAGACTTGTCATAGTCAATCATAATGCGACTAAACATAACAGCCCCCCCTCGACAACCAGTTTTTGTCTACTCAATAGCATCTATCAATGTGATTCTTTGGATATTGTTAGAAGTATATGGGAACAGCACAAATCCCTCTAGCCTCCGCAAATTTGGAGCTATCGACTCCTATTTGATTTGGTCGGGTGAGTATTGGAGGCTGGTTAGCGCGATTTTTCTTCATGTTGGTGCCTCCCATCTAGCAATAAACTCAATAAGCCTAGTAATCATGGGAGGCCTGACGGAACGATTGTACGGGCACCGGAACTTCATTTCCATTTTTCTAGTAACAGGAGTAATAGGTAGCACAGTCAGCTATATAAACATTGAAAATGGGGTAGTCGCTGCTGGGGCGAGCGGTGCTATTTTCGGTTGCCTGGGTAGTTTAGTTTCTTTTTTTTACATACGTAAAAAGGCTTTTGGGAAATCTGGCAAGCAGACTCTAAATGGTCTAATAATATTGGCTCTAGTGAATCTAGCCTTTGGATTCGTATTCCCTGCTGTCGATAATTGGGCACACATTGGTGGATTTATTGCTGGGTTAAGTTCGGGGTACTTCTTAGCCCATCACCCAAGAACAACCCAGCCATCGCATAGATTTAAAATACCCGACATTGGCCAAAAGGTCAGGTTGCCCCTACTTATATTTTTTGCGGTTTCAATAACTATTTCCGTGCTGGCAATTGGCAATGCCATGTACGAACCAACCAAAGTGTTCCCTATTTTTTAAACAAATAACTTTGAAGGTCTCTCAATCAAGCGCTGCAGCCTCCTGAAGAAACTCGCAGCCACTGTTCCGTCAACAACTTGATGGTCCCCAGTCAAACTCAAAGTCATCATCTCTCTTATGACAACTTGGCCATCTTTGACGATGGGCTTCTGAAGCGACCGACCGACACCGAGCAACCCTACCAAAGATTCTTCGTTGAGTTCTTCGTAAGGCATTTCAACACCCCTTCTAAGCGCTGGTCCAATCGCTGATATAGACTTTAAATTAGGCGCGATTATAACAGCATGTCAATTAAGTATCTGACAACCTAATTTGCCGAATTCTGCTGGTTGATTACTGAATCTCCCAAAGGTGATTGACATCAAAATAGTCACGTTGATAGGATTTAATTACTTGTACTAAGAAGGGGATATAGCTCAAATGGGAGAGCGCGGCGTTCGCAATGCCGAGGTTGGGGGTTCGAGTCCCCCTATCTCCACCAATAAACCATAGTTCCATCACCTAATTTGGAAGTTATTCCCTCAGCCATGATGAGAATCTTCCAGGAGTAATTCTTGCGAAACATACCTCATCTCGCCGCCTTGCGGCACAAAGATTATGCATATGCTTGGGGGGCCAGCGCCTTAGGGGGAGCAAGCGCATGGACTTTTCTCATCGCCAGCCAATGGTTTGTGTTAGAGCGATCCGATCAGAGTGCGATGGTTGGATGGTTCACTTTTGCCTCCATGATTCCTTTTTTGGTCGCCTCCCCGTTCGGGGGATTTTTAGCTGATAAGATCGAGAGAAAAAAACTCACAATATACACTCAAATCCTGGGAGTAGGCACTGTCGCCTTTGCTGCCGCTCTGTCACTGTTAGGATGGCTTGAGTTGTGGCACCTATGTGCTCTTGCTTTTATTGCAGGGAGTTGCCGAACTACTCAAGAAGCTTCCATTGTTTCCTTAATAACAAATTTGGTACCGAGAGAAGACCTCCTTAACGCAATCACACTTAATTCAGCCACTAGGCATGGTTCAAGAGTAATAGGAATGTCGGTTTTGATAATTTCGGGGGTATCGCAGAGCATTACTTTTGGAACTTCAGAATTTTTGATAGCTAGTATTATTTTTGGGATTGCTTCTATTTACCCAATCTTGAAAGTCAACCGCAGCTCTACCGGTGAAATTTCAAATCAAACAAATCTCTTTAAGGGAATTTGGGAAGGAATTAATTATGTCTACACCCGTAGAGTAGTTGCCATTTTTATAATACTTGTGGCTTTCCACTGTGCTCTTGCGATGTCTTTTGATTCTATCTTGCCCGGTTTTACAAAAACCCGTCTAGCATCAGTTGACGAAACTATGTTGGCCGTTCTCGTGGTGTCGTTTGGGATCGGTTCGGCAGCAGGAACTTTTTTATTAGCCGGAGTCAGAAATGATCGGCAAAAAGGTTTGATATTGCTGACAATGGGTATATTAAGCGGGATATCCCCTTTATTACTTGGATTCTCCTTCACTATATCAATGGCATTCGCTTCCACACTAATAATGGGGGCTACTGAATCCGTTTTCATGGCGTTAACAGCAACCAATGTCCAACTTGTTACTCCAGACAGGTTAAGGGGGCGGGTTACGAGTTTGTACATACTTCATGCTGGAGGAGTTATGGCATTTGCAAATTTAGGCTACGGATACCTGGCTGATATATACAATGCTCCTAATGTTCTCATCGTAACAGGTATCTTATTTCTTGTTTTTTTTGCTGGTATGAGTTTTAGTGATCCAATATTAAAATCGATCTACAAAGGTAAAAATATCTCTACATTGCCAAATTAATTATTATTGAAAAGGCCTTCTTTATGAATATAGAAAAAGCCGTAATCCCAGTTGCAGGTCTAGGCACTCGGTTCTTACCGGCTACATTATCGATTCCAAAAGTGATGATCCCTATTTTGGATCAACCTCCACTTCACTACTGTGTGGTAGAGGCCCTTAAGTCAGGTATAACAAAAATTATATTTGTTATATCTGAAAATCAAAAGGACATAATAAAAACCTACTTTAGTTGCCATGATGTAATCATCGATACCCTGAAAAGTAAGGGTGATATGGAATTAATACATAGGGTAGAAGAAATTTCACAAATGGTGGAAATGGATTTTGTTATTCAAAAAGCTCCTCTAGGGCTAGGCCACGCTGTCTTAATGGCAAAAAAATTGGTCGGAGAAAACTCATTTGCAGTTTTGCTTCCTGATGATTTAATTCTAGGAAATAATCCAACCCTAAAAAAAATGTGCGCTATTCATGCCGATGGAAATGAGGTTGTATTAGCCATAAGGAAAGTGGCCCCTGAATCCATCCCCAACCTAGGTATTATTTCTACAAATGATCAGGAAGGTGAAATTCGCGATATCACTGGTGTGGTTGAAAAACCTTCTTTACCGAAAGCTCCTTCGAATTTGGCGATCGTCGGAAGATACATTCTGCCTCCTGAAATCTTTCAAGCAATAGAGCATTTAAGTCAAGGTGCTTTAGGTGAAATACAACTCACAGATGCTATTGGGGCGTTGGTACCACAAGTGGGGTGTAAAGGATATTTATTTAAAGATAAACATTTTGACGTGGGTACTCCCATCGGCCTTTTGAAAGCATCAATTTGCCAGGCTCTAAAACGGGATGACACACACAACGACCTAGCAAATTGGCTAAACAATTTGTCGTTAGACAAGAAATAAATATCATCTAAATATAGTTAACAAGATCAGCACCAATAGAAGCCACGCCAAAACGCATATTCTCAAAATAGGATCTTTTGTAATTATTTCCTCTGGCCTCTCCCCAAAGCCTCTTTGATTCACCAAAACCTGGTACCTGAGCATACCAAAAGCCACAAATGGAACCGTCAAAACCATCAACTTATTCGATGGTAAATTATTAGCATTCACAGTATATAAACTATAGGTCATAATAGTCCCAATCAGAAAAATATATGTTGCCCGTTCTAAAATTAATTTGGAATATAATTGCAATGATTCCCTACCCAAGGAGCTTCCCTTTTCTAGAGCGAGGAATTCGGCATGTCTTTTTGACAATGCCATAAACATCGCTCCTAACGCCATACAAATGTAAAGCCAAATGGAAACGGGAACATTTATTGCAATAGCACCTACTAAGACCCGTATTACAAACCCGGCAGAAATAGATAATATGTCTATAACAATGATGCTTCGTAAAAAAAGTGAATATATGGCCATTAGAACAAGGTAGGCACAAATATAAATCACGGTATCGTACAAAAGGACAACACAAATTATTACTGCTACGAACGAAAACAAAAAAGAATACAGTAATGCTATTTTGAGAGACACCAATTTTGAAGCGATGGGTCTCAATCTTTTTTCGGGGTGGTAAATATCTTTATCCCTATCCAAAACATCGTTAAAAAGATAAACAGACGAACTGGCAAACACAAAAGCAACGAAAATCACAGCTGAATTTATCAAAAGCCCGTAGAAAGATTGGATATTGTCAAAAGTCCATGACTCATTAGCTGAGAACAACAACGGCAGAAATACCATTAGATTTTTGATCCACTGGCGTGGCCTTGTACATTTCAAAATGTTTAAGATCATAAGTGTGTCTGCAAGAACTATTTAACAAAAGACTATCGAATGTAAATTTATATCAATACCCTAATATAGAATAAAACCCAAGAAAATGCTGAGGAGTAAACAAATGGATTTGGTTGCCAATTACCAATGTGTAACCGACGAAGGGCCTTTATGGCACCCTGACAAAGGGGTTTTATATTGGGTCGACATACCAAACGGGTGCCTTTACAACTATGACCCTCAGAATAAGGTAACAAAAAAAAATTCCAATCTGGGCAGATAGGCGGCTTTACAATCCAAGAAGATGGAGGCTTGCTACTTTTTATGGAAAAAGGCGCGGTAAAAATTTTGAAAGATGGCAATTTATCAACTATTTTGGAAAGTATCGAAGGAGAAGAGCATTCCAGATTTAACGACGTTATTGCAACCCCAGATGGGAGTGTTTTCTGCGGAACCATGCCGAGTGGCAATAAACCAGGATCTTTGTACAAATTAGACCGAGATAGCAAAAATCTCATTAATGATCGAAGATGCCGGCATTAGCAATGGCCTCGGGTTTTTTAACAATCTTGGTTATGCCTATCATACCAACTCTACTAGAAGGACAATCACCAAATACGAATTTGACTCTGATGCATCGAGGCTAGGAAAAGGGAAAATCATAGTTTCTACACCTGACGATGGCAGTGTGCCAGATGGCTTGACGGTAGATGCCGAAGATTGCATTTGGTCTGCGCGTTGGGACGGTTGGGCTCTCTATAGGTATAACAGCTTAGGAGGCGAAATAGCCAAGGTTATTTTTGAAGTGAGAAAAGTGTCTTGCCTCACTTTTGGAGGTGATGACTATGAGGACATTTTCGTCACTAGCGCGGGAGGAGACGACTTACCTATCAATGGATCCTTAGCAGGAGCTACGTTCAAGTTAAACCTTCAAGTAAAATGGAAACCAGAATTTCGATCCAAGATAAAAATGTAAAGTCCATCTTAGTGATAAGATGCGAGAGTTACGGATAACAACAACTAAAGCTAGGAATTTGCAATAAAAATAACAGGGGTTGAGAGAAATGTCTGGGCATTCAAAATGGTCAACCATAAAACACAAAAAAGCTATCACTGACGCGAGACGAGGGAAACTTTTCACCAAACTATCCAAGGAAATCATAGTGGCTGCCAAACAAGGAGGCGGAGACTTAGAAATGAATTTCCGTCTGAGAATGGCAATTCAAATAGCCAAAGATAGCAATATGCCAGCAGACAATATTGATAGGGCGATAAAGCGTGGGACCGGAGAATCAAGTGATGGGGTCGTAATGGCCGAAATAATCTACGAAGGTTACGGTCCGGGGGGGATAGGAATAATGGTTGAGACACTTACCGATAACAAAAACAGAACTGTGTCAGATATTAGATCAACCCTTTCGAAAGCGGGCGGTAATATGGCCGAGAATGGAGCAGTAGCTTGGCAATTTGAACAGAAAGGCGTCATCATTGTGGATATTGGAGCCATTGATGCGGAAATTTTGGCATTAGCGGCCATTGATGCCGGAGCTGATGACTTCGAAACTTATGATGGAACATTACATGTCTATTCTGAACCAAACAGCCTGGAAAACATACGATCTACCTTAACGGACAGTGAGGCAAATGTCTCATCGACGGAGCTATCAATGATCCCAAACAACACAATAATGTTGGACAGTAAAAAAGCCATTCAAACACTCAGACTCCTTGACTCGCTTGAGGAGCTGGATGATGTGCAAAAAGTTTACTCAAATGCTGATTTTCCCGAAGATGCGTTGGACAATTTTAAAGCAAGTTGAACATTAGGATTTAAATGAGAGTTCTGGGTGTCGACCCTGGAACCATTAAAATGGGCCTGGGTGTCGTAGATTCAATTTCCGGAGACTTAATGTCGCCTTATCATGGTGTAATTGCCCCTAGGCGAAAAGACCCTCTCGAAAACCGATTGGCACATCTATTTGAAGCTACCAAAAAGGTGATAGAAGAAACCCAACCCGATGCAATTGCAGTTGAAGAGCCTTTTATCTCTAAAAACCCTAAAACAGGGATTGCTATCGGTCAGGCGCAAGCAGTCGTATTTATTGCAGGAGCACAAAAGGATATTCCAGTGTTCCGGTATGCCCCGCAAGAGGTGAAGAAATCTGTAACTAATTACGGGGGCAGTTCCAAAGAACAAGTTAGTGAAATGGTGAGCTTACTGCTAGGTGGTAAAGACATCGAGGGACCTGATGATGTCACCGACGCGCTAGCCGTAGCAATATGCCATATTAATTCTCACATGCTAGATGATTTAATAGGGAGTTCCACATGGTGAACACACTAATATCGGCAGTAACAGGTCGACTAATTTCCAAAGGAAGTGAGTACGTAGACGTTGAGATATCAGGGATTAACTTAAGAATAAGTACCCCTATAACTACGGTGGAAAACATAGGGAATTTGGGAGATGAGGTAAAAATCCTAACTTCTTTACAGATGAGGCAAGATTCTATAACTCTGTACGGTTTCATAACAGAAAATGACAGAAATGCTTTCGATACTTTAATCACCATCAGTGGCGTGGGACCTAGATTAGCATTGGCAATTCTATCTACATTTGATGCGGCATCTCTAGCAGCGGCAGTTTCTTCGGAAGATGTTAATGCATTTAAATCTGTCTCAGGTGTTGGGAATAGAACTGCCAACCGTATTTTACTTGAACTGAAAGGGAAAATGGAGCAGACCTGGTCTATCCCAAATGATCCAAGTGAACTGGATGATGTATTTGATTCTCTAACGGCGTTAGGTTACTCGATACAGGAAGCAAGAGCAGCCATCGGTTCCATCAACTCGGATAATTTAAGTACAGAAGAAAAAATCCGTATGGCTCTAGAGAATATCACCAATAGATGAACACAGATTATGACTCATGGGCTGACATCTATGACGAGGTGTATTCATTCCTGGACTATGACATCGATTTCTATCTCCAAAAAGCTTCCAATATCAAAGGTAATATTTTAGAAATTGGGTGCGGTACTGGAAGAATCACCATTCCTTTGATGGAGAATGGAGCAAACATCACAGGTATAGATTCTTCACAGAAAATGATTGACAGACTGAGGATCAAAGTCTCTAGTAACAAAGACGCAATCAAAATCATCAAACAAGATGTCCGAACCTTGGAGCTGGCCCAAAAATTCAACCTAGTAATTGTCCCATATAGAGGTTTCCAATCCCTTCTTACGGTAGAAGATCAGATCAACGCCTTAAACTCACTTAGAAATCATCTCAAACCAGACGGTAATTTAATAATTACTCTTTTTGTACCTGGTAAGGATTTATTTGACCAGCGATCTGACATTTTTTACCACCTGAGGGATTCAAGATATACAGAAGGGAATGGTTACAGGTCTTTGCATCACCGAACTGAATTTGACCACCATAACCAATTGCTACATACTCAAATTTCTATAACTGAACATGTTGATGACTACTTGATATCTAAACGGTATGCAAATTTCACCTTGAGGTACTTGTATACGGATGAAGCGCGCTATCTTTTCAAATATTGTGGTTTCAGAATAGAGGAAATTACCGGAGATTACGACGGAACTCCATACGGCCGAGATTCTGAGGAAACGATTTGGTCACTAGTAGTTAGGTAATTGGAAGGTGTATGCCAGAATTTAAATTATCGGCTGACTTTACTGCGAGTGGAGATCAGCCTACCGCTGTTTCTCAACTTTCTGAAGGTATATCTAAGGGTTTTGGTAAACAAACATTATTAGGAGTTACAGGAAGCGGTAAAACGTACACTATGGCCTGCATAGTGGAAAAAATTCAAAAACCCACCCTTGTGATCGCACATAACAAAACTTTGGCTGCACAACTGGCCACTGAATTCAAAGAATTTTTTCCTGAAAATGCTGTCGAATATTTCGTGAGCTACTACGACTACTACCAACCAGAAGCCTATGTACCTCGAACCGATACATACATTGAGAAAGATGCAGACATCAATGAAGAGCTTGATAAACTACGACATTCAGCGACACGCTCACTATTAACCAGAAAGGATGTGCTGATAGTTGCATCGGTTTCCTGCATATTTGGTCTGGGAGCTCCCGAAGAATATCAAGGGTTTGTAGCATCTGTGAAAAAAGGAGAGTCTCAAAGCCAAAGAGATTTAATTAGAAAATTAGTTGATATGCAATATGAGAGAAATGACTATGATCTGGCAAGAGGTAGATTTCGAGTAAGAGGCGACACTTTAGAAATATTACCTGCCTACGAGCATCTTGGTATTAGAATTGAATTTTGGGGAGACGAGGTGGAAAAAATAACTCACTTAGATACGTTAACTGGAGAAATCATAGGTGACAAAGAGTATGTGGAAATATATCCAGCAAAACATTTTGTGACTTCCAAAGAAAAGTTAAAAATGGCGATTAGGGATATCGGGGAGGAACTCGAGTCACACCTGAAACACCTCAAATCTTCAGATAAACTGCTGGAAGCTCAGAGGTTGGAATCTAGAACAAAATATGATCTCGAAATGTTAGAAATAGCAGGTTACTGCGCAGGGGTGGAAAACTATTCTAGGCATCTTGCCCAGAGAGCAGCGGGTAGCACACCCTACACTTTGTTAGATTATTTTCCGGATGATTTTCTTCTTTTTGTGGATGAATCTCACATGACTCTTCCGCAACTCAGAGCCATGTATCGTGGTGACCAATCTAGAAAAGAAACACTAGTCGAATATGGATTCAGGCTGCCGTCTGCATTAGACAATAGACCCCTAAATTTTGGAGAATTTGAAAAAAGGGTAAACCAAGTGGTCTTTGTATCGGCTACCCCAGGCCCATATGAAATGGAAAACAGCTCGATTACAGCCGAGCAGGTAATAAGGCCCACCGGACTTGTCGATCCTTTTATAGAAGTTAAACCGGTGACTGGCCAGATTGATGATCTGCTGGATCAAATTGACACCAGAGTGAAGAAAGGCGAAAGAATCCTGGTAACAACCTTAACAAAAAGAATGTCTGAGGAGTTATCGGATTACTTGAAGGAATCCGGGATAAGAACCCAATATTTACACTCTGAAATCAATACTCTTGAAAGAAGTGAAATACTAAGAGATTTGAGAATGGGTGTATACGATGTACTCGTGGGCATAAATCTACTGCGGGAAGGTCTAGATCTTCCTGAAGTAAGTTTGGTTGCCATACTTGATGCAGACAAGGAAGGTTTTTTAAGGTCTAGAACCTCTCTGATCCAAACTATCGGACGAGCCGCTAGGCATATCGATGGAAAAGTTATTATGTATGCCGATAAGATGACAGACTCTATGAAAAATGCTATAGAAGAAACTGACCGAAGGCGTCTCATTCAACAATCCTATAACGAAGAGAACGGAATTACTCCTCAAGGCATCCGCAAGACCATAAGAGATATTACTGAAAGAGTAAAATCAGTAGTGGAACCCTCACGGGACGATCTTATTAATGGTCTGGAGCTGCCCAAAGAAGATTTAATCAGATTGATAAAGGATCTTCAATTACAAATGAAATCTGCTTCGAAAGATTTGGAGTTTGAGAAAGCTGCTATCGTCAGGGACCAAATATTGGATTTAAGAAAAATAGTTGCTGAAGAACCAAGATAGAAAGAAATTTGTTGACACTGTAGGAAGTCAAAATATAAACTTTATTCTGGACCAAATAGGTCAACAAGAAAATACGCTAAATTAAGGGAAAAATATGCCTGCTACAGAAACAGTCACAAAAGATGATGTATTAGAGGCTCTTCGAGATGTCTATGATCCGGAAATACCTGTGAATATTGTGGACTTGGGATTGGTATACGGAGTCGAGGTCGCAGATGGTGATGTCGACGTCAGTATGACATTAACCTTTGCTGGCTGTGGAATGGGTCCTTATATAGCACAGCAGGCAGAGTGGAGACTAGCTGAGGTGGAAGGTATAGAAGATATTAATGTTGACCTTGTATTTGACCCTCCTTGGACGCCTGACATGATAACCGAAGAAGGAAAACGATTACTCGGACTCGATTAAAGACCCTCCTTGTCTCTAGTTGACCGGGTTCGGTAACAATCAGATTAGCGGAGAATTTCATGACGCAACAAAACCCAGCTCAGGCGCGTGCTCGCATTGAAGGAATGAAACGTCAATTTGAACAAAAACGTCAAATCGAGGAATCATTATCAGGAATCAAAAATAAAATCGGCGTGTACAGCGGAAAAGGTGGGGTAGGTAAAACTACCATTGCAGTCAATTTGGCCGCGACTCTAGCTAATGATGGTGCCACTGTTGGTATACTGGATGTTGATATCGATTGCCCTAATGTAGTACGAGCAATGAAAATTTCTGAACATCCTACAGTCGGTGGGGAACAAAAGATGATTCCCCCTGAAAGGTTCGGGGTCAAAGTTATGTCCATGTCATTTTTCCAGGAAAATGAGGATGAGGCGATAATTTGGCGGGGTCCGATGATACATAATGCAATAAACCAAATGCTACAAACCACCGAATGGGGCGAACTTGACTATTTAGTTGTAGATATGCCTCCTGGCACTTCTGATGCTCCATTAACTGTGATGCAAGTTCTAACCATGGATGGATTCGTAGTTGTTACTACACCACAGGAGCTGGCCAAAATTGATGCTAAACGTTCCATAAACATGATTCGCAAACTAAAAGTCAATGTGTTAGGAGTAGTTGAAAACATGTCTGGTGGAATTTTTGGACAAGGCGCAGGAAAAGAAATATCAAAAGAATTGGATTTGGAATATCTTGGCGAAATAAATGTCAGGGCAGACTACCAAGATACATCAAGGCCGGCTTCCTTGTTAAATAACGAAATACTAGAGGAATATCGAAGCCTTACAGGGAAAACTCTTGAAGCCTTAAGCAGTAAATAGTCATTCATTGTAGGTATAAAGTTTCAATTTGAACTATAAGGTTGCTTAACCCTTCAGCGATATTGGTTCCGAGGTCCACTCGACATACCGGACGGTTCAGGGACACCAATGATTCCATATCTCCATTTGCCTGAGCTGCCAGTAATGTTGAGAATCCATACTCCTCACCGGCAATCGGAATTTCATCCACATTATCTGAAAAAAGCTGTAGATACATCCCGGATACAGGACCCCCTTTATGCATCTGGCCTGTTGAATGCAAGTAGGATGGTCCTGTGGCTAGCGTCACATGCCTTTTTGTGAGATTTCGAATCCTATATGCCAAATTGAAAAGCAACTCCTGATCTCCATCTTCCAATTGCAGGAAAGGCAATACAGCTATGTAGCTATCATTTTTTATTTGTGCTACCCATTCGGATAAAGTCAGAGTTGGACAAGTAGGCGGTAGTTTCCCATGATTAGTGAAATAATCAAGCATCTCGCTAGTTTTAGCTTTAGAACTCTGCACCTGAGGTTGATCAAACGGGTTTATATTCATTGAAGATGCTATCAAAACCACCGACATTTTCCATCTAAAAAACTCCCCTCCAAGCGACTCTGGTTTATCGACCTCTATATTAAATATGGGGATAGTATTGTCTTCAAAGTGCTGCCTGAGAATTTGAGCTGATTCATCCTCCATTGATAAATCCTGATACATGACCGAGCAGACATCCGTGGAAAGAGATACCAAATCAGAATCACCGACGATCGGAACGATCCCAACACCGTCTTTTCCCAAACTCTCAGATAGCAATTGTTCCAGCCACATAGCAAATTTACTTAGCGATTCAGGCAAATATACATAAAGCTTATCTCGGCCGTGTCTTAAGTTCTCAAGCAGGAATTCTACCAAAGGTATTGCAGCATTTTCTTCAAGGATAACTGTACGGCACAAAGATGCCATTTCGTTAGCGGAGTCAATAACTTCTGATATATCTGTCTTATTAAGTAAAGCCGGAAACAAGCCGAAGGAAGATAACTCTGAAAACCTGCCGCCAATGTCAGGTTTACCATGGATAATACTTCTAAAATTCTGTTTGATTGCCAATTTTTCAAGGAAAGTCCCAGGATCCGTTATAGCAATCACATTCTTTTTACATTTCAATGAGCCTTGTGAATTTCCCAATTTATCCAAAAAATAATTGGCTAGTGTGATAGTTTCTAACGTTGTTCCTGATTTGGAAGAAATTACCAAAAGGGTTTTTTGGTTTCCAACCTCAGCTAATATTTTTTTTACAACAGAAGGAACCACCGAATCAGCAAAGATAAATTTGGGCAGATTTTCACCTAAAGATACTATTGCTCGGGCACCCACACTACTACCTCCAACCCCGATCAGCAATATGTAATGGAAATCCTCTTGATATATTTCGGTTGCAAGCTCTAGATATTGTCTTTTCTCGGCTGAAGTCCAGTCACAGCCAAGTGACCAACCTAACCAGTTCGGTAGGAAAGTGTCATCATCTTTCAGTTTTGATATTTCAGCAGATTCCCAAAACCTACCAATACTGCCTATTAGTAGGTCTTCGTCCCAATTAGGAAAATCCTGCTTAAGGTGCATAACCCAAAATAATAATCAACTCACTGACAACATGGATCTCTTGTGCGATATATTTTGAAGGAGATTATCAAATGAATCTGCAAACGCTTTAACACCATCTTCAAGTAAAGTGTCAGTTATCTCAGCGAGGTTTATACCGGCTGAGGATAATTTTTCCATATGTGCATAGGAATCATTTACTTTTTCATTGATAGTAACTTCAGCTATCCCATGGTCAATAAATGCGTTTAAAGTGACATCTGGCATAGTGTTTACGGTATTTGGACCTATTAAATTTTCAACATATAAAACATCTCGCATATCTGGATTCTTCATGCTGGTACTAGCCCATAGGGGTCTCTGCATTTTAGCACCTGCATTCCGAAGGTTGAGGTATCGTTCGGAGGAAAAGGTCTTCTCAAATTCGCCATAGGCTATCTTGGCATTTGCGATTCCTGCACGACCTAAAAATTTCTCAGATACGAATCCGTTTTCCAGTAATTTTTTATCGACCACCGTATCGACTCTGCTAACAAAAAAAGAAGCCACTGAGGCGACTTTAGAAAGGTCGGCCGTATTTTTATGAAACTGCTCAAGACCGCTAACATAGGCCTCTCTGACTAAATCATACATTTGTATAGAAAATATTAAGGTCACATTGACACTAATACCAACGGATATCAATTCATGTATGGCTGGAATCCCAGCTTTAGTGGCAGGCACTTTTATCATCAAATTTTGACGGCCAACTTCAGAATATAACCTTTTAGCCTCCCTTATTGTGCCCTTTGTATCATTTGCTAAATGCGGGTTTACTTCTAGGGAAACATAACCATTTTGGCCTTCAGATGATTTATATGTCTCGGATAGAAGATCAGCCGTGTTTTGTATGTCTTCAATTGCCAGTTTCTCAAATACTTCTAAGTCAGAATACTTTTCATCCTTCATATTTTGTATATCAGAGTCATATATATTTGAGGAAGAAATAGCCTTTTCAAATATACTAGGGTTGGACGTTAAACCAACAACTCCCCAATCTAATATCTCTTTCAGGCCACCAGACTGCAGAAGTTCTCTACTTATATTGTCATACCAAACTGACTGACCAAGTTTTTTCAGTTTTAGTAATCTTGGAGCTTCCGACATAGTTTTCCTCATTCAATAAATACAGTAAATCATTCAATAGCAAATTGGATTCAACCCTACCAAACACAAGAACATGATATCACCATGCTCTTTTACGATCTAAAAAGAACTCTGAAACAATCAAATGGTTACAATGCTAATCTAGAATTTCCAGATTATGGCATAGGGTTGGTTTTAGTAACTAGGCGATCATAAATATCTACATAGTCAATCGTCGGTACAGAACCAACAGGCGTTCTGGTAAGTCATTAATATCGTCCAATATTTCATACCCCATATCGGAACACATTGTCTTCAAGTAATCGTGTCCATTCTTATCAACAGTCAGACAAAAGGAGTTAATTCCTTGTCTTTTCGCTTCATCCAATGCCTTTTTAGTGTCGTGTACAGCATATTCTTTTTCCACCCCTTCCCTACTGTAGCCACGATCCTGAGGGCGACCATCACTAATCAAGAACAGTATTTTTGTCCTTGCGTCGGTCTTGTCCAGTTTGTATGTTGCGTGTCTTATTGCCGGGCCCATTCTTGTTGCATGCAAAGGAGCGATTCGGTCAATCCTACGTTTGACTTTATCTGAAAAGTTCTCATCAAGATCTTTTACGGTATAAAATTCTACATTCTCCCTTCCATAACCAGAAAAGCCATATATCCCATAGGTATCTCCTATTGCCTCCAAAGCATTTATGAGAAGCACCATAGATTCCTTTTCCATGTCAATGATCCTTTTATAGGATCTTCTCATCTGCTCCCCACGCCTAGTTCTCAGCCAAACCATATATTCTACCGGATCATCAGGAGCATCCCAGTCATCTTGTTTGTTTTTACCTTCATCTATGGCCTCTGCCGTGGAGGCACTGGTATCTAAAAGGAAGGCGACCGCCACATCACGTTGGACTTTATTTCGTCGCCAATAAAATTTTTCATCTGGGCTGGACCCGGTTTTTATGTCCACCATATTCTCTATAACATCGTCGATATCTATATCTTCCCCATCTATCAGCTTTCTTTCTTTCCTAAACATTTCGGGGACCATCATCTCAAATTGTCTGCGGATCCTAGTGACTAAAGTACTATATTCGTTCAGAGTGGCTCCGAAGTATGTTGTATCACCCTCTTGCATCATCTTTTGTCTCACTACGCACCATCTAGGTTTGTAATCTTCCGCCCTAAAATCCCATTCATCATAAACAAATGTCTCGGGTTCAGCCGGTTCCAATTCTCCTCCCTCTTCATCTACATGAACAAAGGGACCTTGTGAGTCATCAGGAGATTGAGGCATATTGGCCCCAGCTTCCTTCATAATATTATCTGCGAACATCCCACTTGATTCTTGAATTTCACCTTCCGTCGCCTGTAAATCAAGCTCCGCGCTATTTTCCAAAAGTTCCTGGAGCTGTTCTTGTGTCAAAGGTTCACCTTGAGATTGTCCCATCTCATCTTGCTGCTGCATTCTTAACTCAGTCATCAGTTGAGCCAATTCAGGTTTGAAGTCTCCACGGTATTCCACTTCCTGAATGGACTCGTATTCTTCTTCACCTTCAGGGCGGAGTTCCATTTCCATGCCCATCCCGATCTGCTGTAAAAGGTTCTCCATATCCTCAGGATCAACATAATCTTCATCATCTTCATCATCGAAATCCATATCATTCCAGTCATCAGGAGGTATTTCTTCATTTGGAATGGCAGAAATGATCGCGTATATCCTTAAGGTTGCTTCTGCGGTATCCTCAACAGTTGCATCAGTCACCAAAACTCTGCGAGAAATTTGTGCTATCTGAGAAGCCTCTTTGTTGTATTTTGATGGTGCGACGACTCCTTCATACTGTTGAAGGCTCAGTCTCACCATAAATTCAACCATGGCCTCCCGGGCTGGAAGTTCCCTTATATCAGGTCGATTTTCATGCGAATCACTTTGAACTTGATTGTACGAGGATTTGATCCCGGGGTATTCGGCCTTAACCCTTGCATCAAGACGTCCATCCTCCACCACTGTAAAAATATCAAGCGATAATTTTCGATCTTCAAACAAATCAAAAAATCTTTGCATATCTGTTAGCCATGCTCTCTCCAACCCTGTATGTGATTCATTCAATTCATTACCAGGAGAATCAGAGTCAGGTACATCATCACTGACAACAGGTACATTACTTTGATTTTCCCGTAGGGTCTCTATCCTTCTTGCTTCTAGGTCCAGACGAAGATTTTCAAAAAGCCCCGACTGCCTTTCAAATTCAAATATGAAGCTACCGAATTCCAAATGGGCAACTTGATGGGTTGAAACTACTTTGAACCAAGCATAATTTTCTTCCTTGGTCCCATATCTATCAACCAAAGTGGGAACAAATACGGTGGATCCTTCTGTTGTAGGTGACTCGTTGGAAACCCACCCAATGTTTTTTTCAACCAGTGCATCAGTTGGGGATAATTTAATTTCCGCACCAGCTAGGGCTCTGCAGTACATTTCCATGACAGGCTTAATTCTGTCAAACTCTATACCGGACGATAGTGTCTCAATTACGGCCTCAGAATGGGAAGATTCGATTTTAAAAAAAGCTAAGCCTCCATCTTTATTTTGCGATAGAGTATTCACGCCTTCCTGATACCAACGTCCCAACTGAAGTATCGTAAGTTTCTCCAAAATTATGGGCGCTGATTTTATGAATTCAGGCATTGCTAAGGGCTCTTCATCAAGAAGGGTTTCCGCAAACCCTAGAACTATATGGTGATTGTCTTCTTCTAATAAGGAAAGTGATTGAGATATGTCTAACATGGTTCCTGGTATGTTGGTTCCTCCATTATTTACCAAGCTTTCAGCTAATTTTAAAAATCTCATTCTTTCTTCTGGATGAATCTTAGGTAGTGCCTTTGCTCCAGCCTCGAAAAAACTTTTGACCTCCCGCCAGCCAGTGTCGACCAAGGTGGTAGCTAAGGACAAAAAAGCATCTTTATCGTCGCCGACTAATGGGAAAATCTGTTCGCCCAATGTCAAACATTCCGAAGACAAATCGTAGGACCTATGGGAAAGAGCGTCCAGAAAATTTGCGAAATTCTCTAGTTGCTGAAAAGAAAGGCTTTCTAACAAGGTCGAACTCTCAGCAAAAAATCTGCATGCCAAAGTACTGGATTTCCAGGTCCCTTTATAAAGACCGTCCCCCAACCCTGCCCAACTTTCTATATGCCGGGAACGTAATTTGCTCATCGTTGCGGGACTTGCTTCAAAATACGCCGCCGCCAAGGTCGGAGATTCCTCACACAATGAGTCCCCGCACTCCATCCATCGTACAAAATAACTGTATGGCATTGAAGAAATCACATTAGGGCTTACTTGAAAAAAGTGAGCAGCTGCCTCCCATGAACGCACTGTTTGTCCTGCTATAGCAATCCCCCTTCTTAACCAATCTGATGTTTGTTCATCAGAAAGCGCATCAGGCATTTCAATAATGGCCTTATTAAAATTATCCTTTACAGGAACTGGAAACTTTTCTAGCTCTGGCAGTAAATGTTTTAGCACTTTTAATTTGTCAGTCATGCGGGCTCCTCCAAATTTCTTGAATCAATCAGACACGCAAAATTGTTAAGAATCCTAGCTGTAGCACCGAAAACCATATTATTTTCATAAAGGTAGGCTGGCTGCAGATTACTTCACCTTTTAATGCTTTTGCCTCATCTCTCTCCTAGTGTCCTTTAAAAGAGACCAGACCGTGGCATCTCAATGACTTCTTTTACCTCGTCATTCTGGATGTTAAATTGATATGGGTAGGATATTAGCCCTACCGTAGGGGTTATTTCATATCCCGTTGTAGTTTCAGTTTTGCCCAAGGCTCCTAGAACTGAGACACTCCTCGAATCGATATCCATTTCTTCCCAAGTTTCTCTTAAGGCAGTCTCAGTCAAATCTTTGTCCAAATTATTCTTCCTACCTCCAGGGAAGAAAATTTTCCTTTTATGGTGTTGGGCTTTTTGAGTTCTCCTATTTAAAATCACCAATATTCCCCTTCCCTGTCAAAAAGCAGCAACCCCACACCCGTTGATATGTGCTTTGGGAAAGGATTTTTCAGTTTTTCTATTCCATTCAATCTATCTTTATATCAAAGCGAGGGATAGTGTCACTGGGAATTTACTCAAAGATTGAGGAGATTATCTCTGTAATACTCTGCTGTAAAGAATGGTCATCTGTAATTGCCCAATTCACTGATACTTGGCAAGCCCTACGAGGCGCAATACCTTGAGCCATAAGTTGGCCAGCGTATATCAGAAGTCTCGTGCTTGCTCCTTCGCCGAGCCCGTGCTCCTTTAAGTTCCTTACTTTTTCTCCTAATTTAGCAAGTTGGTATGCTGTATCTTTATCCACTCCCGCTTCATGCTCCACAATTTGGGCCTCTAAATCAATCGGTGGGTAATCAAACTCAATGGAAACAAACCTTTGTCTCGTGCTATGTTTCAGGTCTTTTAGAGCGCTTTGGTATCCGGGATTATAAGATAAAATCAGCAAAAACCCGTCGGCAGCCTGCAAAAGCTCTCCTCTTTTTTCAATTGGTAAGATTCTTCGATGGTCAGTCAATGGGTGTATCAAGACTGTAGTATCTTTCCTGGCTTCCACGACTTCGTCCAGATAGCAGATTCCTCCCGCTTTTACAGCCCTAGTCAACGGTCCATCAAGCCAGACGGTCTGATCACCTTCCAATAAGTACCTTCCGACGAGATCACTTCCAGTGAGGTCTTCATGGCAAGCTATTGTGACCAGAGGCAAATTCACAGCTGAATCATCCGCTTCATTCTTCAAAACCTTGGTCAACTCTGCGCCAAGTTTGTATGACATATATTCTACAAACCTAGTTTTCCCACATCCTGTGGGGCCTTTGAATATGAGTGGGAGCTTTTGCTTATAAGCTGCCTCAAACAATTCCACCTCATCCCCAACTGGCACGTAATACGGCTCTTCTTCCAATTGATATTCTTCAATAATGAAACTTTTATATAGTGATTTTGTTGTCATATGCAGCTATTCCACTCCTAATTATTAACTACTCTAGTGTTCCAAGTCTTTTTTACATTGTCTGTTAATTCGCCTATCGTCCCATCGTTGGTTACAACAGTATTTGAATGTTCGATTCTTTCATCTTGTGACATTTGAGAATCTATCCTAGAAATTGCTTCCTCCCGAGTCAGAGAATTCCTCTCCTTCAATCTTTCAATTACTGTTTCTTTTTCTGAGGTGACAACCCATATTTCATCGAACAGGGCCTCCCAGTTGGCTTCTATCAGGACTGCAGCTTCCACGACGACCACATCAGTTCCGTCGGAAGCGTATTCCGTCAACTGTGCCTGAATCATATCGTGGATCAATGGGTGCATGATCGAATTTAGCTTTGCCATATTTTCGGGGCTGGAGAAAACTATAGGGCCAAGTTTCTTCCTGTCGACGGTACCATCATCTCCCACTATCTTATTTCCAAACGCATCAACAACCAAATCAAACCCCATCGTCCCTGGTAGGTATGCCTCATGGCCCAGCAAATCGGCGTTCACCACCGTTGCACCAAGATCATTAAGTAGATTGGAAACTAGCGACTTGCCTGTCCCAATCCCTCCTGTAAGACCAATACTAAGCATATTACCTCGTCTAGGAAAAAGTCATTTGGTCATTCTACAGGAGGAGATTTTCGAGGGTCAATTAAAATTATGTTATTAAGAAAAACTAAAGGATCAGAAGTCAATTTCCTTAACAATATATAATGGGACGCTAACTTATCAAACAGGCTCAAAAAAATGCGAGAAAAACTGCGACAAATCCCAAGCGTCAGTTCCGTGCTTTCAGACACGCGAATTTCCGAATTGATGACCGAGTTTTCAGCAGAAGCCGTAACAGATCTAATAAGAGAACAATTAAGTCATATAAGGTCAACCGTTGATAGTGAATCAGAAATTCCAACAATATTGGAAATATCCAACCAAGTCTCAGATCACGTAAAGAGAAACTGGTCCAATTGGCCCAGAACCGTTATAAATGCAACCGGCGTAGTCATTCATACCAACCTCGGGCGTGCTCCTTTAAGTACTGAAAGTATGGAGGCAGCTGTTGATTCTTCTAAAACCTACAGCGATTTGGAATTAGAACTAGGTTCTGGAAAGCGAGGATCTAGGCAAGCGAGGATTTCCCAACTGCTATCTAGTCTAACTGGAGCTGAGGCAGGGTTTGTGGTCAACAATAATGCTGCAGCTATAATGCTGGGGCTTTCAGCACTGGCGTTAGGGAAAGAGGTAATAGTTTCACGGTCTGAAGCGGTGGAGATCGGTGGCGGTTTCCGAATACCAGATGTTTTAAAGCAAAGTGGCGCAATTCTGACTGAAGTCGGCACTACTAACAGAACCTATGTGATGGATTATGAAAGGGAATTAAATGAAGATACTGGAGTAATTCTCTCTATACATTCGAGCAATTTCAAGATAATTGGATTCACGGCAACCCCTTCAATTTCGGACCTTTCAAACCTAGGGACCAGCAAGGGAATTCCTGTTCTACACGATGTGGGTAGTGGCTCATTATTGGATACAACCAAATATGGTCTAGCGCCAGAACCACGGCCTCAGGAAAGCATAGCGGCAGGAGCTGATTTATGCTTCTTTTCAGGAGATAAATTATTAGGTGGGCCTCAGGCAGGAATAGTTATAGGTAGGAAAAGCTATATAGAGAAACTATCGAATCATCCTTTAGCCAGAGCTTTTAGAATAGACAAAATGAATTTGGCTGCATTGACTACCACGTTGATTCACTACCTTAAAGAAGAGGCTCAAAACAAAATCCCTGTCTGGCAGATGATATCGGCTGAATTGGATGATCTCCGTACAAGGGCTCACAATATATCTACCAAAATCCCTAGCAGTGACCTGTATTCAGCAAAAGTAATTGGAACAAAGTCGACGATCGGTGGTGGTAGTTTGCCGGGAGAAACGATGGATTCATTTGGAATTCAATTAACAGTAAAGAATCCTGAGAATTTTGCATTGAAAATTAGAACTGCAACCAGCCCTGTAGTTCCTAGAATTGAAGATGACGCGGTCATATTTGATCTTCGAACGGTACTGCAGAGTGACGATGATACTTTAATAGCCTCCATAGCATATAGCCTACAAAATTAGATGCCCTACCAAAACCCGCAGGAATCTACTCTTTTCAAAAAACTGTCTGTCTCAAGTGAAATCCATTTACGAAGGGATAAAGTAATACCTGCCATTCAAAGATTGGAGTCTTATATCAAAGATGCTACAAAGGCCGGTAGGAAAGAAATCAGGGTAATTCACGGGCGAACAGGAACCGGAGATATGAGGAGAGCAGTGCATGAGTTCCTAACTGCACATCCGGATGTTGAAAGATACTACCCTGCTCCACCTGCAGAAGGAGGTCCAGGGGCCACAATAGCAGTTCTCGTATCATCTCTCTAAGCATAGGTAGACTTGGAATTGGTGACAGCTCCCCACGTAGCAACACAAAATGGCACCAGGTATGTCAAGGGCACCTTCCAAACTAACCCTTTATAAAAGTCTCCAGCAAATATGAAGTCCCCTTGGTTCAATAAAATCAAAATTGTCCCAACCAAACTGGCGGCCCAAAAAGAGCGTTTCAACATTGAAAAATATCTTAAAAGACAAAGAAGATGGCGATGTTCAGTTACTCCATTCGAGCTAACCAGATAAGTGGAGTTGTTTATCGTTTCTTTACATCTGTCACAAATCAAGGATTTATGCATTTTACTCTCCCATCAATTAAACGTTGATTCTTGTACACTATTGCAGTACGTAGGCCAAACCATTTTGCACATCCATCGAGGCTAAAACGATGAACATGTTTGATTTTGAGGCGGACCGACACCTGTCCGATAGCGCACCTTTGGCCGCAAGAATGCGGCCGACAACTCTTGATGAAATAGTTGGCCAGGCCCATTTAACCGGCAAAAACAGCCCCCTACGGAGGAGTATCGACGCAGGACGAATTCCTTCGTTTATTTTGTGGGGGCCACCGGGGACAGGCAAAACCTCCCTAGCAAACCTTATAACTTCAACTTCGGATTTCCATCTCGAAAAAATCAGTGCTGTCACTTCTGGGGTGTCTGAGTTGAGAAAATTAATTGCTGAATCTAAATCACGACTAGGAATGTCGAGGCAAAGGACTGCCCTTTTTATTGACGAAATTCATCGATTTAATAAAGCCCAACAAGATGCAATACTGCCACATGTAGAGGATGGCACTGTCACTTTCATAGGCGCCACCACAGAAAATCCGTCATTCGAAATAATTGCTCCACTTTTATCACGATGTAGAGTCTTCACATTAAATGGCCTGGAAAGGAAAGACATTGTCCGCATATTAACCAATGCTCTGAACGATTCTGAGAAAGGTTTAGAAAAAAGAAATCTTTCCATTGAAGACGGCGTGCTCCAAGATATAGCTGCATTGTCCGGTGGGGATGCCAGATGGGCGTTGAACACATTAGAACTGACAGCAGACTCCGCCGATATCCAAGGCAATAAAATACTGATAAATAAATCATTATTGGATGAAGTGATAGAAACCAAAACTCTCCCGCATGATAAAGCGGGAGACAAACACTTTGACACAATATCGGCGTTTATAAAATCCGTCCGAGCCTCAGACCCTGATGCTTCTGTGTATTGGTTAGCCAGGCTGCTCTTGGCCGGGGAAGATCTCATGTTCATAGCTAGAAGGCTTGTTATATTGGCTAGCGAGGACATAGGATTAGCTGATCCCAGAGCACTAACAATCGCTGTTTCAGCTCAACAGGCTGTCCATTTCGTGGGAATGCCGGAAGCTCGAATCATACTATCAGAGGCCACAATATACCTAGCCTCCGCTCCTAAAAGTAATTCTGCCTATAAAGCGATAAATTCTGCAATGTCCGAAATTAAATCTTCAGGAGAAAATACAGTTCCACTTCATTTACGCAATCCTGTGACTGATTTAATGTCACAGGAAAAATACGGCCAAGGTTACAAGTATGCCCACGATTATCCAGACCATTTTGTCAGAACAGAAAACCTTCCCAAAAATCTTGGGACGAAGGATTTTTATTTTCCGGGAAATTTGGGTTATGAAAAATTTATAGCAGAACGACTAAACAAATGGTGGAAAGAAGAATACAAGGAATAATGATTAATCATTTTCCCGAAGCCACTTTGGCTCCAATGGATATAATGTTTTTAGCTATTCGGATACCATTAGATACGACCACCACACCACCTGCCGCGACTGCAATTGGAGCGCCTAATATGGCAGCAACCGCTCCTGTGTGGAATCCTGCAGTCCCGCTAAACCCCCAGCATAGAGATTGAAAACTTAGCACTCTTCCACGCATCTCATCTGGAACCGAAATTTGAAGTAAGGTCGACAGACCGCTTTCATAAATCACTCCTGAGCCATAAGCAAGAGCCAGCAAAATCATTGATAGAAGCAAAATATCTGAAAATGCAAATGCGATTAATCCAAAACCAAATCCAAACAGTCCATAAATCACCAGCTTCCCCTTATTTTCCACATCTGGCATCGCAGTCATGATTACCGTAGATATTGCGGCTCCTAATGCCCCTACTGACATGAGAACCCCTAATCCTCGGGCATCTAATCCAAGTTCATCTCTTGCGATTACTGGCAACATCGATTCAACGGCCCATCCAAATATTTCCGTGACTAGTATTGCAAGTATCAAAAATCGGATTATTGAATTATTGACAACATATTTAGCACCATAAACTAAATCCTCCAGATGAGACGAGCCAGATTTTTCTGGAGATTTTATATTCTGAAGATTTAAGTAGATTGAACTTGATACAAGCAAGGATATAAGCATTAAGACAAATCCCAAATAAATTTCCCGCTCGATAAGCCACCCGCCTGCCAGCGGGGCTAAAACTCCCATAACTGTCATAGAAAAGAAGTTAGCTGCAGTTCCCTTAAGGAGATTTTTAGGGCCTACTAAATCTAAAGTCATAGCCATTTTGCAAGGAAGCCTTACAGCATGGAAAGCCCCCGCACAGAACCCATACCCCAACACGTGCCATACCTCTAGCAGTTCATAAAAAGCCGCTATCCCCAAAATGGCGACTAGAACTATTTGAATAGCTTGTGTAACCAACAACAATACCTTTCTGTTGTAACGGTCTATTAAAACTCCAGCCAAGGGGCTGAATAATGTCATCCCAACCCCTGAGACTCCGGCAGTGGCCCCAACCCAGAACGCAGAATCCGTCTGAATTAAAACAATCCAACCTTGGAGCATAGGACTCACCATCATGGCGGCATCGTCGAACAAGAGACCATAGAAAAAACGACGAAAAGTCTGATTTTTAAACAAGGCTAGCATAAATAAACCGCGCCTAGTAACGCTATGGGGTCAATATTAAAAGCATTGGTATGATGCCGGCACAAGCAATGAAGTTATGATGTCATAGCGTTGGTCATAACTTCTAAAACATAATCTATATCTTCGGAATCCACCCCGTAGTGGGTCACGAATCTCCATCGGGAATACGGTGAAGCTCCTTTTATTCCTTCCGACTCTAATTTTTTCATCAATTCATTCTTATTAGAGTGTTTCACTTCAAAGAAAACTAAATTCGTATCAACCGAGTCAGGGTCTATCGTTACCCCTTCTATTTTAGATAATCCTTCTGCCAATTTCTTTGCGTTAGCATGGTCCTCAGCCAAACGATCAACCATCTGGTCTAAAGCAACGATACCGGCCGCAGCAAGAAAACCGGCCTGCCTCATGCCTCCACCCACCATTTTCCTCCATCTCCTCGCCTCTTCGACGAATTCATACGTGCCTGCCACGATTGAACCTACAGGGCAACTAAGTCCCTTTGACAAACAAAAACTAACTGTGTCTGCTTCCTTCAACATTTCATCAACTGGGGTTTCCAATTTGACTGCCGCATTGAATATCCTAGCCCCGTCCACATGAAGCGGCAATTCATGATTATGAGCCACATCTGCGATCGATTTGGTATCTTGCGGAGTAAGTACTCTACCTCCACAGTTGTTTTGGGTGTTCTCAATAGCTATAACCGCAGTGTGAGGATTATGATCATTTGTTGAGTCTCTTATAGCCTCTTCGACTTCTGAAGGATCAAGCATACCGCGAGCGTCATTCCTGACCGTATGGTAAGAAACCCCTCCGAGAGCTGCGGCTCCGCCTGCTTCCGACCGGAAAATGTGTGCCTTGTCACCAAGGATTATTTCATCACCACGCCCACAATGAGACAACACAGAAATCAAGTTGCCCATTGTCCCGCTAGCTACAAAAACTGATGCCTCTTTACCTACTTTCGCCGCCGCTATTTCTTCCAGTTTATTAATTGATGGATCGTCATGAAAGACATCATCACCGATTTTCGCATTGGCTATGGCTTCCCGCATTTCTGGGGATGGGTGAGTAACTGTATCGCTTCTAAGATCAACTTTCGTCATAACATTTTCACCAGGCTAAATTCATTCTGACTTTTACTTTTACCTATTGATTCTAGCAACGGCTTTTCTTAATTACTATACTTAACTTTGAATTGTGAGCCGTTCTTGAACTTTTACCAATTTTCCGGGGTAACTATATGACTGATGCAAACAAACAATTAACGATTTTATCAACCGGAACCTCAGAGCTTGAAGCTCTTTTGGAAACCCCCGACCAAGTCAAAAGACCTCCATGCGTTATCCTCTGCCATCCACATTCCCGATATGGGGGTAATATGTTCGATGCTTTACTGAACCAAATTTCCAGCTATTTATTGCGTAGTGGGATAGCTACCTTACGGTTTAACCAAAGAGGTGTAGGAATGAGTAGCGGAGAAAGTGGCGATGGCGCCAATGAATTGATAGATACAGAGGAGGTAGTTAATCTGACAAGTTCTAACTCAAAGATAGATGGCAGCCGTCTAGGAATTATTGGGTATTCTTTTGGCGCCTGGATGGCATTAGAATCAGCCCTTAGGACCAATTTAATTAAATCTCTTGTGTCAATTGCATGCCCACAAAATAAGTTTGCCCAATATGGTACTGTCCAAATAACTCAACCAAAATTGCTGATACTTGGGGACAGGGATCACGATTTTACTCTTGGCCAGTTTAAGTTTTTAGCTAACAGAATGTCGGAACCAAAGAGAACAGAAGTGGTGACTGGAGCCGACCATTTTTTCAGGGAACACAGTGATTTAGTCGGTAAGTTGAGCTGCGAATTTATTAAGGAAACTTTATAAGCTAATATAAGTATGCAGAGGTTTATGAATTGTCATTTTCTTAATGATCTTGTAGAAATTAAGAAATAGCCTCCTGAAATTTCAAACAGTAAACTTTGGAGTAGTAAATTGTCAGAGAACCAAGCATTTAGAAAAGAACGAGACTCGATGGGAGAATTCCAGGTCCCGTCGGAAGCATATTATGGCGCTAACACAATGAGAGCAGTGCTCAATTTTCCAATAAGCGATCTACGTTTCTCCCGGTCTTTTATTGAAGCAATAGCGATGGTCAAACTAGCTGCTGCCGAAACGAATATTGAACTCGGATTGTTAGATTCACAATTGGGAGACGCAATCATCAAATCTGCAACAGAGGTTTCGGAGGGCAAATTTGATGATCAATTTGTCGTAGACATTTTTCAAACTGGTTCGGGAACTTCCACAAATATGAATGCCAATGAAGTCATTTCAAATAGGGCAATTGAAATACTTGGCGGTGAATTGGGTTCTCGGGATCCCGTTCACCCTAACGATCACGTAAATACTGGTCAGTCTTCAAACGATGTCATACCAACATCGATACACTTGGCTGCCGCCAAAGCTATAACAAATGATTTAATTCCTTCTCTAAAAAAATTATCGACCTCCCTCAATGTCAAATCCCAAGAATTCATGCCGGTTATTAAAACGGGAAGAACACATCTACAGGATGCGACCCCTGTTCGTCTTGGTCAAGAATTTTCCGGACATGCAGGACAAATAAATAGAGGAATTCGCCGAGCAGAACATGCAGTTCAAGAACTCAGTGAAGTCGCCTTAGGGGGCACGGCAGTTGGTACAGGAGTAAACACACATCCAGAATTTGCTAAAAGAGTTTGTGAAAAATTAACAAGAGCAGCTGGGCTAGAAATCAAAGAAACCTCCAATCATTTTCAAGCTCAAAGTACTTTGGATAATATAGTAGAAGCCAGTGGTGCGATGAAAACAATCGCGGTGAGTTTGATGAAAATAGCCAACGACGTGAGGTGGATGGGATCTGGGCCTCGGGGAGGATTTGGTGAAATTGAACTTCCCGAAGTACAACCGGGCAGTTCTATAATGCCAGGTAAAGTGAACCCTGTCATACCTGAGTCAGTGTGCCAAGTGTCAGCGCAGGTTATAGGAAACGACACAACCGTCGCAATAGCTGGCCAATCAGGAAACTTTGAAATCAACGTAATGATGCCTGTGGCAGCCTATAATCTTTTACAATCTATTGATCTCTTAGCAACGGCGTCGTCAAACTTAGCCAGCCAATGCATTGACGGCCTTAGCTCAACTTCAAAAGGCCCTGAGATGGTTGAGAAAGGTCTCGCGATAGTGACTACTTTAGTCCCACATATTGGATATGATAAATCCGCAGCATTGGCACATAAAGCCCAACAAACCGGTCAGACTATCTTCGAAGTGGCTCTTGCTGAAACAGATTTGAGTAAACAAGAATTAAAAAAAATACTTGACCCGGAATCCATGACAGAACCAGGAGTTTCAGGGACATATTTGGGTTAGAAATCGCTGAAAAACTTCTTAGCCATACGAATCTGACCGGACTTGGGCTGAGGCCCAGAATCAATCATATACGTAAGAATTTTGGACAAGATATCCCCGATCTTAGGGCCCTGAGGTATACCAATAGCCATAAGGTCTTCGCCGCCGATACACAAACTAATAGTTTTTAGTTCATTTACAAATAGTTCTAAACTGCTCCTAAGCTCTCTCGGAGCATATGATTCAGCCACTGATATTGCAATTTCGGAGACCTCTGTGAGTTGTTTGAAAATCTCGCTGCGCGAGGAATTTACTTCGAGACGTTCGATGCGGTTTAAATCTGTCCCGAATTTTGACAATTTATTTCCTAAATCAAGTCTTTTAATTAAATCCAACCTTTGATTGGGTTCAATTAATGAAATCAGTACGTAGAAAACAAATTCGGGGGTAGGAATTCTGATATTTTCCAAAAGGCTTTTCCTCTCGGAAAACTCTGGTTCTTTCGGAAATCCAGAGTGAATATGCCCCAAAACTTTAAATTGATCCATTAGATCAAAAATAGAGTTTGCGTTCTTTTCAGAAAAAACCTTTGCTAGTTCGTTGGTTATACGTACTCCACTTAGCTGAGCAAGATATGTTGAATCGTTCAGTAATTGGGTTTTCGTATCACCTTCAACAGAAAATCCCAGCCTCCCGGAATACCGTATACACCTAAATATACGTGTTGGGTCATCTTTAAAAGATCCGGCGTGCAAGATTCTCACATGTTTTAATTGTAAGTCTTCTAACCCCCTATACAAATCAAGTACTTCCCCCCAATTTGGAGGGTTAATGCAAGCTGCCAAAGCATTTATTGAAAAATCTCTTCTCCCCAAATCATCTTCAATTGAGGCTGAAGTTACTACAGGTAACGCACCCGAGGCCGGATATATCTCTTTCCTAGCCATCGCAAGATCCACTGCTTGGTCTAAAATTTTTATCTTACAGGTGTTGAACTGAGAGTTAGAAATCATATCTAATGGATATTTTGGATCAAATTTATGTATTAGGTTCCAAGGATCTGCCTCCACAATAATGTCGATATCTGAGACTTCCCTTTCTAGAAGCAAATCCCTTATGGTTCCCCCAACCAAGAAAGCACGTGTTCCCTTTTTATGAAACTGGCCTCCCAGTATTTTTATCGCTTCGTACTGAGGTTTCGTAAGTGTTTTTTCTAAAAGGTTTTCTATATTCATAAATCTTTCGACTTCACTCTTGGTTCTTTACAGTAAAATTCCAGGTCTTATACTTTGAAATTATACAGAGTACTAAATATTGGCTCATATTTTAAAAATGTGAGCATTTTTCAGTGAATATGATTGAACAAAATAAATACTGCCAATTTTGCGGTACACATTTGGTGAGAAAATACGATCGCAGCAAGATGAGATCATTCTGTGAGGCCTGTAATGTTTTCAAATATGTAGATCCTAAGGTCGCAGTAGTGGCGATAGTTCCATCAAACAACACAATATTGCTAATAAGACGAGCCATAGAACCTCATTTAGGAAAATGGAGTCTGCCATCAGGCTATGTAGATCGCGGTGAATCTATCGAAAATGCATTAGTTAGAGAAGTCTTCGAAGAAACCACAATCTGTGCCAGCCCACATCGCTATCTAGGGGTATTTTCAGGAAAGGGACCAGTGATAGTGCATGTATATGTGGCAACTCACAAATCAGGTACAGCCAAAGCCGCTGAAGAGGTAAGCGAGATAAAATGGTTCGAATTAGGCAAAATACCTGAACTCCCATTCCCTTATGATCAAGAAATAATGTCGGCCTATAAAACCTATCTACACAACCTATGAATCATCTTCGTCACCGTGGCCTTCCTCCCATATCCTTTTAAAAATACCGTATCGAGGGCCATCCTTGTCACCTAGCGGAGTGATGTTCACCAATTCCCAGCCCTTGTCTCCCATGCGCTTTAGAAGACCTGTTGTGTAGCGTAGTCCGCCTTCTTCTGTGTCGGTTTTCAGCTTTACCGCGTCATACTCCCAAGTCGGAATACCATGCGGAAGATCAAAATCCTCTACGTACTGCAGCTGTTGAAGTTCTTCCTCAGTTATCTCTGCCCAAGAATCTTCCGGTAGGTCTGTTTGGCATTCATCACATGATGTTGCCGGCCCCAATGAGTAACCGCCACATTCGGGACAAAAATAAATTCTCATAAACTATTATTTTAATATTTCTTTTTCGTAAATTCAAAAACACTTTCAAATTGAAGTGATTATATGTCCGCTATAAGAAAAATAGATACCATACGGGCATTTTAATAAAAATAAACCCTACAATAAATTTATTGAGAAGTCCCCCAGGAGATATAATCATATACTTTCGATACCAATAATCGTTGCCCCTTTAGGAAGATAATTTTGATGCCGATATTGTAACTATCGCTCTTCAAGTAATTTCACAGCCAGTAGGCTTTCCTGTTCATCATGCACAATTTTGGCATTACCTTTAGCCATCACATATGCCAACTCATTCCAATTTTCTGAATATCTGTCAAATAAAGCAACAACTCCATCGTTATTTGTTATGTCGTTAACTCTTTCAAGAGGTTTGTCTATATTTTTTTTGGCTTTGCATCAATTGGAGAATAGATCGTGTCGTTACCGGACAAAGCAAAGCAGATAGGTACTGAATGAGAAACCCCGGAAGGGGTCACAGTAGATAACCTAGCCACCCGTAAGGAAAGTATAAATTCTTCTACGCTTACAAGCATTAAACTCCAAATCGGGTTAGACACAAGTGTTTCTTAAGAAGCTTTTACCTTATTACAAATCCTCAATCGACTGAAAATTCATATTATAGAGATGAGCGTAGAGACCGTCTTTATCCATTAATTCTTGGTGATTTCCCTCCTCCGCCACCTCACCTGACTCTAACACCACTATTTTATCCGCTCCTCGTATCGTGGACAATCGATGAGCTATAACGATAGCGGTACGTCCTTCTAATAGCTTCCTCAAGGCAGTCTGAATAACTAATTCAGTATGGCTATCAATACTTGCAGTAGCCTCATCCAGGATAAGTATTTTGGGATCATCAACGATGGCTCTCGCAAAACTTATCAATTGGCGCTGGCCTAAACTGATGTTGGCCCCTCTTTCTGACAGAAAAGTGTCATATCCGCCCTCAAGCTGCATAATAAATTCGTGTGCACCGACTACTTTTGCCGAAGAGATGGCTTTTGCATCAGTCACATGCACGTGGTTATATTTAATATTCTCCATCACCGTACCGGAAAAAAGGTATGGTTCTTGTAAAACCATACTCATCTGGCTCACCACTGAAGCTCTTTTGACGTCTCTAATATCGATACCATCGATCAATATAGCACCTTCTTCCCGCTTAACTGGGTAGAATCGGGACAAAATAGACACAATACTAGTCTTCCCTGCACCGGTTGGTCCCACGACAGCAACAGTTTCACCAGCATTCATTGTCAAATTTATCCCTTTTAGTACATCTTCACCTTCCACATATTTAAATCTGACATTTTTGAATTCAATATTTCCCTTTATTTCGGGCATATCAATAGCATCTTCTATGTCTATTAATTCCGGCTCTCTATCCATCAAGTCAAAAATTCTCGCTCCCGAAGCCATGGATCTTTGCAGCTGGGTATATTGTTGAGTCAAATTACGAATGGGATCAAAAAACCTTTGTACATACATAACAAAGGCGACTAACACTCCTGGAAGTAACTGACCTTCTTCCAACCCAACCAGTTTGGAACCGAAATACAAGGCAAGCCCAATTGCGACGGCAGTAAGAATATCAACCGCCGGTAGAAGGCCTGCAGCATATCTGCCTGCGATTACGTTGGACCATCTGTGAGCTATGTTTTTTTCATCGAATATTTCAAGGTTTCTTTGTTGTCTATTAAGGCTTTGAACTACTCTGACTCCTGAAATATTTTCGTTGAACGCGGCGTTTACTATCGCGATTCGTGTTCTAATTTCACTAAAGGATCTTTTAGCATATTTTTGCCAAATGACCATAATGGTCATTAAAACAGGCAACACCGCCATCGTAATAAGGCCTAATTCCAGGTCCATCACCAAAAGGGCAATCACAATCCCTACAAGGCTCAGTAATTCACCTAGGCTCATTACTACTAAAGCTGCAAACTCCTGCAATTGACCAACATCTCCTTGTACACGGGACATCAATCTTCCCACTTCTGTCTTGTCAAAATAGGATAGGGATTGCTTTTGCACATGACCAAACAATGCTCTTCTCAACCTATAAAGAACACCTTGTCCCACTCTTTGCATTGCATATTGTTGAAGGTAATTAGTGCCCCAATTGGTAAATGCATTAATTATAAAAACAACGAAAAGAATATTTAGAATCTTTATATGAGGAGAAAGGAGTTCTTTGAGTTGTGTTAGATTAGTCTCCTCTCCTGCTTGGCTTGCACTTGCTTTATAGTCGGTTGCGGTTTGCAGGCCATCCCTAATGGGGTTATCAATCCCCCATTGTATGAGCCAAGGAACGGCTACCAAAGTAAAGGTATAAATCAGCATCGAAACGAATGAGGCGATTACCAAAGGCATAAAGGGTTTGATATAAGGAAGTAACCTCAGAATAACCTTTTGATCATATGCGGATCCGAAAAATTCCTCGTCTGCCTGGCCTCTAGAGGCAGACATACCGCCTAAACCGAGATTCATTTACTCACCTCAGAGCTTAATTCATCCTGAGGGCGAAGTTGCAGTTCGTAAATTTCATTATAAATGCCGCCTTTCTCTAGCAACTCGTCATGAGAACCTTCTTCGATGATCCTTCCATCCTTCAAAACCACTATCTTATCCGCTCTATGTACAGTGCTAAGCCTATTCGCGATGATGAATGTCGTTCTTCCCTCCATCGAATTATCCATCGCTGCCTTTATCTTATCTTCAGTGTTTGCATCCACACTGGAGGTTGAATCATCCAATATTAATATTGGAGGGTCTAGCAGAATCGCTCGAGCTATCGACATTCGCTGACGTTGGCCTCCTGATAAAGTGGATCCCCTTTCCCCAACGTAAGTATCATAGCCCTCTTCAAGACCCTCAATAAAATCTGACAATTGAGCGATCGAAGAGGCGTTTTCCATCTGCTCATCGCTAGCATTCTCTTTACCATATTTAATATTTTCCTTTAAGGTGGTAGTGAATAAGAAGACCTCCTGTTGGACCATTCCTATATTTTTTCTTAAAGATTGCAAAGTGAACTCTCTTAAATCTATCCCATCCACTTTTATTACCCCCGCAGAAACGTCATAAAACCTTGGAAGAAGGTTTGCAATAGTCGATTTACCACTCCCAGGGGGGCCAACCAATGCGACTATTTCACCCGGCTTTGCCTCTAAATTTATATTCCTAAGAACAGGTTTACCTCCATCATAGGCAAAAGACACATTCTCAAATTTAACGTGCCCTTGAGGGTTTTCAAGTTCAACTGCATTTGATCTTTCTTCGACAGGAGATGGTGCATCAAGTATCTCGAACATTCGTTCCCCTGCTGAGGCGGCTCTAGCGTACGCATTCACCACCCATCCTGCCATCCTAACCGGCAAGGCCAGTATTTGGAGATAAAAAACAAAGGCCGCTAATTCACCAGGCGTCATAGTCCCATTCATAACTTGTCGCCCCCCGTACCAAATTATCAAGGCCATGGCCACCATAAAAGTAAACAACATGAAAGACATGCTGGAGGCCCGTAACTTCTCTGCTTCCACATAAATATTGGAGACTTCGGAATTTTTTACTTCAAATTTATCCTCTTCATGGTGCTCCGACGCAAACGCTTTGACTACACGTTGACCTGAAAAATTTTCCTGCAGAATAATACTTAGCTCTGCCATTTTTTGTTGTACTAAAAGCCATAATGCCCTCATCTTAAGTCGGACTGAGCTAGTATAAATAGCAACAATAGGCATAAAACTAGCGCTCAAGAGTCCTAATTTCCAATTCATAGAAATCAAGATCGCAGCTACTATTAAGAAAAGAGCTATGAAATATGGGGCCCTGACAAGTCCCATATTTATAAACATACGTATATTTTCCACATCTGTTATGGCTCTAGACATCAGATTACCGGTGTGATGCCTATCATGAAAAGCAAAACTCTGATGCTGAACATGATCATAAAAAGAATTCCTTAGGTCGTAGGAAACATATTGAGACAATGTCTCTGCCAAATATGTTTGGAAATACGACATACCTCCACGAATAACACTTAATCCCAAAATAATTAATATGCATGGGTAAAGGATTTCTGTTTCCACTTTGCCACCGGCTAAGATAGGCTCTGCGACAGAGTCAATTGCCTGTCCGAATAGTTTAGGGAGAAAAATGTAAGCTGCTATGGCTCCTATCGTAGATAGGTAAGCGAAAGCTAATCTGTATTTGTACCTCAGAGCAATTTTTATTATTCTAAGGATGTGCTGCATAGATTCCTTGAAACTTAGCCTAAATATTGTGGTTGCCGTTGCAAAGAGCCACGAAATCCACAGGGATCCTTTATTCTACATTGGGATGTGACCTATATATCAAGTAGTTTGAAAACAATTTCTAGCAGTTTATTCTTGCAATTTATTGCATGACTTTAAGAATCTTAGCCAAAACCAAAAAAACTTCACAAGGAATATCCTTTCAAAATGGCGAAATCTAAAGGCCATACCCAATCCATACGAAAAATGAAGGCAGAGGATATTTCTCAAGTTTCATTTATTGAATCAGATGCTTTTCCTCAATTGTTTCCTCCTACTTCATTTCGAAGAGAGTTCCAAAGAAAGATTTCGACTATTCTGGTTGCAGTATCTAACTCACAAATGGTGGAGAGAAAGGAGTTTTCACCTTATTCCAAAGATATAAGAAATCCTTTGCACTACCGTTCCACTAATACAGGATCGCAAGATGGGATGGACTTCCTTACCGGATTTATCTTTCTTTGGGATACAACTGTTGAAGAATCTCATGTCATGTCCATCGGTACGAGGAGGTCTCATAGACGAAAGGGGATTGGAGAGTTTCTTCTATATTCAGCCTTATTAAATTCGATAAAAAAAGGAGCTAGGTCGTTAACCCTCGAAGTTAGAGTCTCAAATGTACCAGCTATATCACTATATAAAAAATATGGGATGTCTACACAAGGGTTAAGAAAATCCTATTACGCTGACAATCATGAGGATGCTAAAATCATGACTGTATACGATATTCAGTCCTTGGATTACAGAAATTCACTGAATGACAAACTGGTACGATTGAAAAAGCATCTCGCTAACTAATTTTTATTTTTTACATGTGCTTTTACTGGGGAAGTAGTCTCATGTTATACTTTCCCGGCGTTTTTTAGGTTGGGAAACACGGTTAGATAATCATGGTTTAAGGGCTTCAAAATAGTCAGATAACCTATCACATTGAAAGGAAAATACATGGTCGAAGAGGCTGTTGAGGTAAATACAATCCAAGATCAGGATACTGCACCGATAACGATGAAATCTCTTTTAGAGGCTGGAGTTCATTTTGGCCACCAAAAAAGGCGATGGAATCCGAAGATGAACAGGTATATTTTCACTCACAGAAATGGTGTCCATATAATTGATCTACAGAAAACTTTAAATTTGGTAGAAGAAGCCGCAGCATTTCTGAGTGAAGTGGCTGCGAGTGGAAAAAAGATTCTGATGGTAGGTACAAAAAAACAAGCCCAGGATACGATAGTGACTGAAGCTGAAAGAAGTAATTCCTTACACATCTCTAATAGATGGCTGGGAGGAACTCTGACCAATTTCAAAACTATTCAGAAAAGAATCGATTATCTGGTAGATTTGGAAACTCGACGTGATCAGGGGGACTTCGAAAGTCTGACAAAAAAAGAGTCTTTGAAGATTGACGAGAAGATAACCAAATTAAATAAAAACCTGTCCGGGATAAAGGAAATGACCGAAATGCCGGGGGCAATGTTCATAGTCGACGTTGGAAAGGAAGAGATAGCTGTAGCGGAAGCTAACCGGGTTGGAATACCGATAGTCGCATTGGTAGATTCCGACTGTGATCCCGATCTTATCGACCACCCAATCCCGGGAAACGATGATGCCATAAGATCTGTCAGATTAATCACAGGAAGAATGTCTGATGCGATTATAGATGGGTACCACCAAAGGAACGCTGAGCAATCTGATGATCTTACAGATCCAAATCAAGAATCGAACCCTAGAATGGTCACATATTCCACAGTTACCATAGAAGAATCGATTTCTGAAAAAGCTGAGGAAAACCCTGAAAGTGATGATTCAGAATCAGAACCTTCACAAAGCAGCGAGGAAATAAATTCTGTAGAAATTGAAGAACCCGTACCCAGTCCTGAAAATTCTGTGACTTCAGACACTATTGAAGAAGAATCGATTTCTGAAAAAATTGAAGAAAATTCTGAAAGCGATGTTTCAGAATCCGAACCTTCCGTTCCCATAGAAACATCGATTTCTGAGGAAACTGAAGAAAATACCAACTGACCGTAACAATCCCGTTTAATGAAATTTCAAGGGAGAAATCGTGCCTGCTAGTACTACCCAATTAATCAAAGAATTGCGCGCCCGAACAAGTGCCGGCGTTATGGATTGCAAAAAGGCTTTGGAAAAAAGTAAAGGGGATCTCGACAAAGCTGAATCCTTCCTCAAGGAGAAAGGAATTGCATCAGCTGCGCAAAAAGCAGGTAGAGAAACAGATCAAGGACTAATCGATACCTACATACACAGCGGCGGTAGGATAGGGGCCATGATAGAGATCAACTGTGAAACTGATTTTGTGGCTAGAACAGATGATTTCACATCTCTAGCCCACGATATAGCAATGCAAGTCGCAGCTATGTCACCGGAATTCCTTACCATGGAAGATGCATTGAAAAATGCCACAGTAACTGAGGATAAGTGTTTGTTATCACAGTCATTTATCAAAGACCCCTCAAAAACAATCCAAGATCTTATTAATGAAACTGTTGGAAAGCTTGGGGAAAACATTAAGGTCCGGAGATTCCAAAGATTTTCCCTGGGTGAATGAGGCAAATATGCCAGACAAACCATTCAAACGGATTCTGTTAAAGCTAAGTGGGGAATCACTAAAGGGAAAAAGAAGTCACGGAATAGATCCTGACTCTCTGGACTATATGGCTCAAGAGATAGAGTCAGTCACTTCAAAGGGTATTGAATTAGGAATCGTTGTAGGTGGCGGAAATATATGGAGAGGTTCTGAAGCAGAGATTGAAGGCATGGAAAGAGCCTCTGCCGATTATGCAGGGATGCTTGCAACAGTAATAAGCGCATTGGCACTGCAGGATTCGTTAGAGAGAAAACATAAACTCGAAACAAGAACTCTGAGTGCCATAAACATCCAACAAGTGGCCGAACCGTACATAAGACGAAGGGCGATACGCCACCTAGAGAAAGGCCGTATTGTATTGTTCGCAGCAGGTACAGGTAACCCCTTCGTGACCACTGACACAGGATCTGCCTTAAGAGCTTTAGAAATAGAAGCAGATGTATTGCTAATGGCAAAAAATGATGTGGATGGTGTTTATGATAAAGATCCTAAATTAGATGATTCTGCGGTTCGCTACGAGAGTATTTCTTATATAGATGCAATAGATAAACGTCTCAAGGTAATGGATAGCACGGCTTTGTCGTTATGTATGGAATACAGTATTCCTATCGTTGTTTTTGATCTTTTTAAACAAGGGAACCTAAACCGTATAGTCTCCGGTGAAAAAGTCGGGACTCTGGTCACAGAGGAGGAGTAAAAAACATGGAAGACATTGAAGAAATATTCAAAAACACTAAAGAAAGAATGAACAAAAGTGTTGATTCTTTGCAAAGGGATCTATCTGCAGTGAGAACGGGGCGGGCTTCAACTAATCTCGTTGAAAATATTGATGTTGAATATTATGGTAATTCCACACCTTTAAACCAATTATCTTCGATATCTGTGCCTGAGGCCCGTACTATAGTCATCCAGCCTTTTGACAAGGAAGCTCTTAAAGAAATAGAGAAAAGTATACTGAAATCAGATCTTGGGCTGACTCCTAATTCTGATGGTGTAATCATACGAATAAACGTACCTGAATTAACTGAAGAGCGAAGACGGGAGATGGTTAAACTGGTTGGAAACCTGGTTGAAGAAGGGCATGTAGCAATAAGAAATATACGTAGAGATAGTTTGGAAAAAATAAGGACCTTAGATAAAGACAAAGAGATATCTCAAGATGATGGTAGAAAAGCTCAACAGGAGCTTCAGAATGTCACCGACTCCTTCGTATATGAAATGGATTCAATTAAGTCCAAAAAAGAAAAAGAGGTGATGGAGGTGTGACCCAATTGTGCTATGGGTAAGAATAAAAGCCCACGCCATGTAGCCATCATTATGGATGGCAATGGAAGATGGGCAACCTCCCAAGGACTAGGTAGAAGCTCTGGTCACGAAAAAGGAACACTAAATATCCAAAAAGTGCTCCAAGCATTTTCAGCTCACGGCGTAAGGTATATTACCCTATACGCCTTCTCCACAGAAAATTGGAACCGCCCAAAAACCGAAGTAGATAACCTTATGAGGCTAACAGTATCTTCCATTGCTGACCAGCTGGCATTTCTGCACACCGAGGGAATAAAAATTACCCACCTGGGAGAAAAATCTTCCCTGCCTCCTGAAGTGATGGAAGCAATAAAAAAATGCGAAAAAACAACCTTCCGCAACGATAAATTAATCCTCAATCTTGCCTTCAATTACGGTGGCAGATCAGAAATCGTGAAAGCAGTAAAAGAACTGGTCGAAGACAAGGTGAGCCCCTCAGAAATTAGTGAACACCAGATCGAGGCCAGGCTATATACCAAGGGAATTCCAGACCCAGACATGATAATACGCACAGCGGGAGAAAAGAGATTAAGTAATTTCCTAATATGGCAATCGGCATATTCAGAATTCTATTCAACTGAAACTCTTTGGCCTGATTTTAATGAATCCGATGTTTCAAAAGCTATAAGTGTATATCGAAGTAGAAATCGTAAATTTGGTGAATTATGATGGTTTATGGAGCCTATAAGAATATTAGGTTTCCGGAAAATATACAGTGAAATCCCGATTAATCAGTTCGGCTATGGCACTTCCTTTAGTGCTTGCAGGGATATTTATGGGAGGAATATGGTTTTCTCTCATAATTATATTTGGGGCCGTGGTTTCCGCGTATGAATTGGCAAGAATTACTGGTGGAAATATCCAAAAGAAACCACTTATATCAGCCATTTTATCTGGGTTGTTAGTTGCGTTGGTGCAAATTTACGATAGTTATCTATTGGGCCTTCCTCGTTTTAACATCGAACTTAGTTCCATCATATTACCGGTAGTTCTTCTGTCGTTCATATGCATATCCATCTTAATACTTTTGATATGGGGTAGAGATAGAAAGCTAGGAATTTTTACTTGTGTGGTCTCTTCAGTATCATATACGGGAGGATTGCTCTCGTTCGCTGTTCTTGTTCGAAATAGCGAGCATGGCCTCGGCTGGATTGTATTATTATCCCTAATAGTTTGGGCCAACGACACAGGGTCATACATAACGGGAAAAGCCGTCGGGAAAACCCCGTTTTTCCCCACAGTAAGCCCCAATAAAACACTAGAAGGCGCTTTAGGGGGATATGTTTGTGGTTTGGCAACCGCCATAGCTGGCGGGCTATTGCTAACTCGTTTCGGATTTACTGCATTAGGGCTATATTCACTAATGACACTAGGGATCATATTTGTTGTATTGGCCCAAACAGGAGATTTATTTGAGTCAGCTCTTAAAAGGAGAGCAAACATAAAAGATTCAGGCTCAATAATGCCAGGACATGGAGGGGCTTTGGACAGGTTAGACTCGATTGTATTGGCTTTTCCAGTACTATATTATTTTGCACAATGAATAGGAGAAAGAAAAATCTATCCATCCTCGGTTCTACAGGCTCAGTGGGTGCTCAAACATTGGAAGTGGTGCGAAGCTACCCTGAGGACTTCGATGTAGTTTGCCTTGGGGCCAATAAAAATACACAAGTATTGGAAGAACAAATTCTTGAATTTCAACCTCAAGCAATATCCTGCGATTATTATAAAGAATTGAATACCAATGGTGAAATATCAGAAAAGGTAATGTCCCTTTCTGATATAGCTACCCACGAAAGGGTCGATACCGTTGTAGTAGCAACATCCGGCAATATAGCTTTGATTCCTACTTTTGAAGCAATCAAAAAGGGGAAGAATATAGCGATCGCAAATAAAGAAACGATCATAATGGCAGGGGAACAATTAATCTCCTTGGCAGAATCCAACTCCGTTCATTTGATGCCGATTGACAGCGAACCGAGTGCAATCTGGCAGTGCTTACGGGGAGAGGACAGCAATGTTTCCAAATTGATAATAACCGCATCGGGAGGACCATTCAGAAACACTCCTCTAGGGTCTTTATCAGACGCCACTCCAAGTGATGCATTAAAACACCCTACTTGGAAAATGGGTCCAAAGATTAGTGTTGACTCTGCCACCATGATGAATAAAGCGTTCGAGGTGATTGAAGCTAAGTGGTTATTCAATGTGCCGTGGGAAAATATAGAAGTTATTGTGCACCCTGAAAGCATAATACATTCGATGGTTGAATTTTCAGACGGTTCAACAAAAGCTCAATTAAGTTATCCAAATATGAGGATACCAATAGAGCATGCTTTGTTTTTTCCAGCTCGGGCCCCAAAGCCACCAACAACTCCTTTTGATCCAAAGAAAACTAGATCACTCAATTTTGAAATTCTTGATCAAGATCGATATCCCTGTTTTGAGATTGCTTTGAAAATTGCCAAGCGAGGAGGTACCTGGCCTTCAGCTCTTAGCGGAGCCGATGAAGCCGCGGTAGAGGCATTTCTGGATAGCAGAATCAAATTCACTGAAATACACACTCTCATCGAACAGGCAATACAAGACCACGAATCTATAATAAACCCGACTACCACTGAGATGTTGGAAGCATTCCAGTGGGCCTATGAACGGGTGTCGGAACTGACCTCAGGTAAATGATACCCATGCCAAGTTGGTTACTAGTTATTCCAGTATTATCAATACTAGTTTTTGTACATGAACTTGGTCATTTTCTAACAGCTAAGCGTTTTGGGATTAAAGTAACCGAGTTTGGGTTTGGCTTCCCGCCCCGGTTGTGGGGAATATCTATTGGGGAAACCCTATATTCCATCAATCTGATTCCTCTTGGCGGGTTTGTCAAAATGGTTGGTGAGGAAGACCCCACTGAACCCCGAAGTTTTGCTAGGCAGTCAATCCTAAAACGGTCGATTGTCTTAATGGCTGGTTCTTTTGTGAACCTACTATTACCATTATTTATATTTGCAATCATCCTTTCCCTACCTCATGACACATTGGTTGGTACTGTTACTATCAGCGGTGTAGCACCAAATTCACCTGCTGAACAATCTGGGCTTAAAAAAGGCGACTCAATCTTAGAAATAAACTCTTTTGAAATCTCTAACCATATCGATCTTGTTAAGGAAGTAGAAAGCAAGAAAGGAACTGAAGTTGAGCTGCTAATAAGAAAAGGCAATTCAAGGTTAGGATTACCTGGATCTCCCGAATTTGCGACTTCTGAATATATACGCCTAACACCTCGAGAAGACCCTCTTTCATACAGGGTTGTAGAAATAGTCTCGGAATACACAAAAGAAATAGCTATTTCTGAAGCAAAACAATATAACCCATCGTTAGAAGTCGGAGACGTTTTACGGCAAGGTTCTATTGGAGTTTTAATTGGAACTACTAATAGTAGAGTGGTTAAAACTCGACTTCCTTTACACGAAGCCATACCCACAGCATTTAACCAAATAGCTGAAGTTATCTCCTTTTCTGCACAAGGAATTGGTAGTTTAGTAAGTAGCGGTGAAAACCCTGGGTTGACCGGACCAATCGGGATTGCTCAGATCACGGGAGAAGTCGCTAAGGTAGGAATTGCCCCTATATTTGAGCTCGCCGCCTTAATCAGTATCAGCTTGGGAATCGTTAATCTATTACCGATTCCTGCTCTAGATGGGGGTCGATTAATGTTCGTATTGGTTGAAGGAATCAGAGGTGGCAAGAAGATTTCCCCTCAAAGGGAAGGGGCTATCCACATGACAGGATTCATTGTACTAATAGGTCTAGTGGTGGTGATGAGTTATTTTGACATTATCCGAATTTTAAGTGGAGATAGTTTTTTTAGGTAATTATTAATCAATGAGGTGCCGGGAATTTCAAATGCGTAGAGTAACAAAACCGATTTTTGTGGGTGATGTAAAGGTCGGTGGAGACGCGACCATATCAGTGCAATCCATGACAAAAACTGACACCAGGGATGTGAAATCTACGCTTACTGAAATAAAGGAACTGGAAAATGCGGGCTGCGAGATAATTAGATGCGCCGTGCCTGACATGGAGGCAGCAAAAGCATTAAAAGAAATAAAGAAAGGCACAAGTATTCCTGTCGTTGCAGACATCCACTTTCATCATGAATTAGCTATTGAATCATTGAAAAGCGGTGTCGATTGCCTAAGGCTTAACCCTGGAAACATAAGGGACGAAGAAAAGGTTAAAGAGGTGGTCCAATTAGCCAAGCAACGAGAAGTGCCAATCAGGATAGGGGTAAATTTCGGAAGTCTACCTCCGGTAGGAGCTATAGGAAAAACCCGTGGCCTGAACAGACATGATGATGGGGTCAACTTACTAACTAAGGGTAGTACTCCTAGTTCAGATTATACGGCAGTGGATCATATGGTTGCTACTGGATTATGGGAAATTGACCTGCTTGAAAATTTGGATTTCGATCTAATTAAAATATCCTTGAAGGCCTTCGATATAGATACAACAGTAGAGGCCTACAGAAGAATGTCAAAATTGATCCCATACCCTCTTCATCTAGGTATCACTGAGGCTGGTACAGCAAAATCTGGGAGTATTAGAAGTGCGATAGGGTTGGGTATATTACTATATGAGGGTATTGGAGACACAATACGCGTAAGCCTTAGTGATAATTCGACTGAAGAGGTGATTACTGGCTTTGAAATATTAAAGGCATTAGGTCTAAGAAAAGAAGGAGCTGTTCTTGTCGCGTGTCCGAGTTGTGGCAGGGCTGATGTAGATGTAAGGGGCCTGGCCAACCAAGTGGACCAACTACTGAAGGACACAAAAACGCACATCAAGGTCGCTGTTATGGGATGTGAGGTCAATGGTCCGGGAGAAGCCAAGGATGCTGATATTGGAATTGCCGCCGGAGTAGGGAAAGCAGTGATTTTCCGTAAAGGGAAAAAGTCAAAAATCGTGGATGAATCTAACATGCTTACCGAACTGATGGTAGAAATCAAACAAGTCGAAAAAGAATTATCGTCACCAACAAAAAACTCTGTTAGCTGATTTTTAGAAGGTATTTACCATATGAAATTATCCCGATTATTCGTGAGGACATTGAGAGATGTTCCTAGCGACACTGAATTAATAAGCCACAAGTTATTACTGCAGGCCGGAATGGTGCACCAAGTTTCTTCTGGTGTATACAGCTACTTACCACTCGCATGGAGATCGTTGCGTAAAATAGAGCAGATCATTAGAGAAGAAATGGATAATGCAGGGGCTCAGGAAGTAAAACTAGGGTTATTACAGCCAAGGGAGATTTGGCAAAAGTCTGGAAGAGACGAAATTTACGGACCGGATATGATCAGACTTCAAGACCGCAGAGGAAGGCATCTAGTCCTGCCTCCGACCAACGAAGAGTTAATGACCGAAACAGTGAAAAGTTTCATACAAAGCTACAGAGACCTTCCGTTTAATTTGTACCACATCCAAACAAAATTTAGGGATGAACCTAGACCCAGAGGGGGCCTAATAAGAGTTAGAGAGTTCGACATGATGGATGCGTACAGTTTTGACATGAATAAGGAAGGGTTAGACCTAAGTTATGACTTGATGATCAATGCTTATATTAACATTTTCAAGCGCTGTGGAATTGAAACCGTAATAGTAGAAGCGGACAGCGGTGCAATCGGGGGCAAAGATTCTAAAGAATTTATTCTTCTATCGGATTCAGGTGAGGACACCATAGTAATGTGTGACCACTGCTCCTACGCGGCCAATGGAGAAAAATCAGAATTCACCAGGGCACCTATTCCCGTTGAGCCTCCAACCAGCCAAAAAGAAGTGCCTACTCCTGGGGTAAAAACCATAACCCAACTCTGTGAGTACCTCTCAGTGGGCCCAGAAAAAACTCTCAAATCCGTCTTCTATAAGTCTGATCGAGAGATCATTACAGCGGTGATTCGTGGTGATTTGGAAATTAACGAAGTAAAGTTGAAGAACAGTATTGGTGGCGGTGCTTTAAGGTTGGCCACCAGAGAAGAAGTTGCCAAACAAGGATTAATATCAGGTTCCGCTTCTCCTGTAGGAATGGAAGGAATTAAGGTGATTGCAGATGACTCTGTCAACTTAGGTAACAATTTTTTGGCAGGTGCGAATAAGGAAGGGTACCACCTATCGGGTGTAAATTATCCGAGAGATTTCCAGGCGGAAATACTAACTGATATTGCCTTAGCAGAAGATGGGTTTCGGTGCCCAAATTGCGCCGGAACCTTGCATACAAAAAGAGGGATCGAAATTGGGCACGTGTTTAAATTAGGCACCCAATACTCTGAGTCAATGGAGGCCAAGTTCCCAGACCAAGACGGAAATCTACAACCCGTAGTCATGGGATGTTATGGAATTGGGGTTGGGCGTATTCTCGCTGGGGCAATAGAACAACATGCTGATGATAGAGGAATAATATTTCCTAAAGCTATTTCTCCATACGAAGTGGTACTTACGTCTCTGAACACAGATAATGTCAAGGTCATGGAGGCTTCAGAGGAAATGTACACTGAAATGTCACAAGCAGGTATTGAGGTACTTTGGGACGACAGGCAAGAATCGGCTGGAGTCAAATTCAATGATGCGGACCTACTCGGCATGCCGTTGAGAGTGGTTGTAAGTAGTCGAAACATGGAAAACAGTGTAGTCGAAGTTAAGATCAGAAGTGAACAGCAGGCATACACTATCCCAATTCAAAATTGCATCGAAGAAGTATCCAGACTGCTAGAAAAATAAACGGATCTAAAATGGTGATTTGGCCTGACAAAATAGCTTGCCCGATAGTAATAAGTTTCGATCTCGACGGTATCAGTGGAACCATTAACAGGAATCCAGCATCCAAAAATCTACCTACTTTAATGTCTATGAGAGAGTATGGTCCTTCAATCGCAACACCCAGGATTCTAGATCTATTAGATTCACACAAAATAAAGTCTTCATTTTTCATACCAGGTTTCATAGCCGAAACACATCCAGAATTGGTATTGGACATTCATCGAAGAGGTCATGAGATAGGGAACCATGGTTATATGCATGAACCACCTTCCACACTGAACTCACAAGAAGAGGAAAAGATACTAAAGCAGGGTTCGGAAATACTAAAAGACATAACAGGGCAGTCTCCCGTAGGGTATAGGTCTCCTAGTTGGGAATTGAGCCCAGATTCATTGGAAATAATGAAAAGAAATAACTTTTTATATGACTCCAGTATGATGGGAAATGACGTTCCTTATCTTATCCATACCAAAGAAGCACCTATAATTGAAATTCCCATACATTGGGAATTAGATGATCACCCATTTTTCAATTACATTCCTTTCCTGAATCAAACTAATGTCATGGCGAGCCCTCAACATGTATATTCAGTATGGTCTGAAGCATTTGAGGGTTTATATAAATATAAAAGAACCTTTGTTTTAACCATGCACCCATGGATTATAGGAAGACCGGGCAGGCTCAACATGTTGGATAAATTGATAACCATGATAAAAAGTTTTCAAGGAACTTCTTTCATGGCATGTAAAGATCTTGCGGTTCTAAAAAAGTACGACTACATCTAGAAGGGTTTGAAGAAGATATAGACCTGATGATAACATTTCAGGGTTTAATCCCCACCCTAATCTCTATAGGTGGCTTGCCATTATAACTAGGAGGAAAAGAAACCAAATGACCTTACCAAATCGAATGAAGTTTGGGATTTTCCTAGCACCTTTTCACTCGCTAGGAGACAACCCAACTCTCGCCCTAGAAAGGGACCTAGAGACAATACAATGGTTGGATCACCTAGGCTTCGACGAGGCTTGGATAGGTGAGCATCACAGTGCGGGATGGGAGACTATATCTTCTCCTGAGGTATTTATAGGAGTCGCAGCAGAAAGAACCAAACACATCAAACTAGGCACAGGAGTTGCCAGTTTGCCGTATCACCACCCACTAATGCTTACAAATCGTATGGTTCTATTGGATCACCTGACCCGAGGGAGGGTGATGCTGGGTGTAGGTCCAGGCGCTTTGGTTTCCGATGCCTATGCACTTGGCATCGAACCATCTTTACAAAGACCTCGAATGGACGAAGCAATAGGTATAATAAAAAGACTTCTTACAGAAACAGAGCCGATAACCTATGAATCTGACTGGTTCACTTTGAGGGAAGCCTTAATACACTTGAGACCCTATACAGAACCGCATTTTCCGATGGCCGTTGCAGCAGCACAATCACCTTCAGGGATGATTGCAGCTGGAAAGCATGGTTTGGGAGTACTTTCTGTTAGTGTCATAAGAGGCGGAAGCGTAGCTTCTAATTTGGGGGACTTCTGGAAAATCGCAGAAGATACAGCAGAAGAATACGGTCAAACTGTAAACAGACTTGACTGGAGGATCGTCTTACACGTTCATTTGGCTGACACCAAAAAAGAAGCAATGGACCAAGCAAGAGAAAAGTCAGCCGCATACCAATACGATTATTTCCACCAAACTATGGGAACACCTTTTGATTACGACGGACCCAAAGACAAAATAATAGACTACATGGCTGATAACGGGGCTTGGTGTGTAGGAACCCCAGACGATCTAATAGAAAAAATCAAAGAACTAGGCGAGCAAAGTGGAGGATTTGGTGGTTTCATGATTCAGGCTACAGAATGGGGCACTAGAGAACAAGTAAGACACAGTTATGAATTAATAGCCCGATACGTCATGCCCCATTTCCAAGGCTCGCTTGATAATTTGGTGACATCTCAAAAATGGTCTGAAGACAATAGGGATAACTTACAAGCATTAAAAACCGTATCTCTCAGCAAGGCGATAGAAAGCTACAAAAACAAAACCCAGAACTAGGAGAAACATTCATGACAAAAATGACCGGGGGCGAAGCACTCGCCAAATCACTTTACCGAGAAGGAGTGAGAGTAATTTTTGGTTTGCCGGGGGTACAGCTGTACCATCTCCTTGATGGGTTGGCAAAAGAGCCAGGAATACGGTTTATTAATACCAGACATGAACAGGCTACAACCTATATGGCTGATGGGTATTCCCGGGCAGGGGGAGGTATAGGTACAGCATTGGTTGTGCCAGGGCCAGGGCTTCAAAATGCCAGTGCAGGAATAGGTACAGCATATTCAGCATCGTCTCCTATCTTAGTTGTGTCAGGTCAGATTGAGAGGGATCACATTAACCTTGAAAGAGGAATGCTCCACGAAATAAAAGGTCAAATTGAAACAATAAAACCCATTACCAAACATCAAAAACTTATACTGGATCCTGCTGAGATACCAGAGGCCGTGCATGAAGCCTTTGAGCAACTACAAACAGGGAGACCAAGGCCAGTCCAAATAGAAATACCCCCAGAAACCCTTTCCGACACAGCTGATATTAACTTGTTGGAAGCTGGAAAATATGAGAGGCCTGCGGCTAGTAAAGAAAGCGTAAGCCGGGGGGTTGATCTTATCTCCAATGCAAAAAACCCTCTTATATGGGCCGGGGGGGGGGTAATATCTGGTGAAGCATCAAAGGAACTAACATCTTTAGCGGAATTTTTACAAGCCCCTGTTATAGCAACCGGTGAAGGTAGAGGAGCTATTTCAGACAGAAGCTACCTATCAATCGGTAGTTTTCGATTCAAAAACGACACTTTTTTTGAAAATAGAATCCAAGACTATGACTTGGTTGTGGCCGTTGGGACGAGGTTCCTAAACAACCAACAATTGACAGGTCAAAAAGTCCTCCAGATTGACATAGACGATGAAGAAATAGGTCGTAATTATGACAACACAGAAGGGGTCAATGGCGACGCCAAAAAGACTCTCACAGAGATTTTAAATGGTTTGAAAAACGTAATGCCGCCTCGTGAAAGTAGAGAAGAAGAGCTAACAAAACTAAAGGCCGAAAGATTTAATCCCGGCACGGTAATTGAACCGCAAGAATCTTTCACGAAAGCCATTCGAAGCGTCATGCCGGATGATGGAATATTCATCTCAGGTATGACTCAAATTGGGTATTACAGTAGAAATAAATTTGAAGTTTATGAACCAAGGACCTACATTACCTCCTCCTATTACGGTAATCTGGGATATGCTTATCCAACCGCACTAGGGGCTAAAGTTGCACAACCAGATAAGGCAGTTGTGGTTGTTTGTGGGGATGGTGGATTTATGTTCAATGTCCAGGAGTTAGCCACGGCTGCAAAACACCAAATCAACGTGGTTGCTGTGGTATTTAACGATAACGCTTACGGAAACGTAATGAGAGATCAGATCAACATGTTTAATGGAAGAGAATATGGGGCTGAAGTTCATAACCCTGATTTCATGAAGCTCGCTGAAGCTTTTGGTGTGAGGGGTGTAAGAGTCGAAGGCGGAGCACTTGAACTAGGGAAAGCCGTGCAAGAGTCGCTGAGTATAGAAGCTCCGACATTGATAGAAGTACCAGTTGGACCAATGCCTAATCCTTTTAGGGATTATTAAAATATTCTCGTCAGGGCTCGTTTATCTAGCCCTGACGAGAATATCTACACTAAACCAGGGAAAACGGAATAGACAATTCGCCGCATATATCTTTAAACCAGTCGACAACCTCATAATGTAGAGGTATACCTTTTTCGGTTCTTTCAATAACCTCCTCATGCTCCGGTTGGCCGGGATACATAACTCGATCATGACCAGGTGCTGGTTTGGAAGAATTCAGCATGTTAATCCATTCATCCATGGTTCTTTTAAATTCTTTCGTGTCCATGAAAGCTTCGATGTTGTAGGCGGCTACATAATGTCCAAAATTTGGTCGGCCAGGGCTCATACCATACCCGCCTCCTGTCAAAATGCCTCCTAATATGTCAACGAGACACATCATCCCATACCCTTTATGCGATCCTAATTCCCGTGTCCCTCCAACGGGAAGCAAATAGGATGAAGCAGAACCTTCATAGCCCGGTGTTGGAGGATCCACTTCTTCCATAATTGGGCTACCATCATGATCGGCCACCCACCCCGCTAATAATTGCGTCCCGTTTCTTCTAGCAAGGCCTAGTTTATTACCGGCAACAGCGCTCATGGCAGCATCAAACACAAAGGGAGCCTCTTTATCAGCAGGAGCCGCAATCGCTATGGGATTCGTACCCAAAACAGGTTCTGCTCCGAAGGTCGGTAAAACCCCGGGAGGGCACGATGTCATACACATGCCTATCATGTCGTTTTCTACTGCCTTCAAAGCGTGATATGAAGCCATACCAAGGTGCCTTGAATTATGAATAGTCACAACTCCCATACCCACATTCTTGGCCTTTTCAATCGCTATATCCATTGCTTTCGGGGTTACAATTATCCCCAAGCCTCTATCGCCATCTATATTTGCGGTGGCTGGGGTTTCTCTTGTTATAGTCCAGTTAGGATGAGAATTAAGTTCCCCATTCCCATACCCTGTGACATAAGACCGCAGCATATTGGAGACACCATGAGTGTCCACACCTCTCATATCTGCCTTTACCAAAACATCAGCTCCCAACGCTGAATCAGAGTCGTCAAGCCCCATCTTTGAAAATACAGCCTCCACTGTTTTTCTAAGATTTTCTTCCGTTACTCTAACTTGGTCTTCCGGTTGCACTTTGAACTGCTCTAACAATTTAGTCCCCCTTCGATGCATTCTATTTGAGAGCGCATTCTACGTTCAGTAGGAAAAAACAGCAATTCAGTAAAAGAAGACTTAACGGTATGCTTAGCGATACTATATTTGTTAGTTCATACTTCCTTATAAAATTAGGCTATACTTATCAGAATTTTTTCATGATTTTTCAATCCTAATATTGGCACTTCAATTATTACTAGACCCACAAGGAAAATCAGTAAACATTGACTTTAATAAAACCGATACCTATCAACACTTCAATGTGGGTTCTAATACCATCGTTAATTGCGGCTGCGGTATGTATAACTCCACTAATTTATCTCATAATTCGGGTTGCGGGATCGAACCCTGATATATGGGTTTGGCTAATGAGGCCCAAAACGATCATGATCGTTGCTAGGTCTATGTTTTTAGCTATCACCGTTACAATGTTATCCGTAGTTATAGCAGTGCCAATTGCCTGGCTAACAATTCGCACTAATTTACCCTACCGCAAGCTGTGGTCAGTTCTTACTTTTCTACCGCTCGTGATACCCAGTTATGTCGGGGCATACATTCTCATATCCTTCAGTGGAAACGGGGGTCTCCTGCATGAAATAACAAGGACTTTATTCGGGGTTGGGCGTGCCCCCGCTATGTACGGATATTATGGAAGCCTTTTAACCTTAAGCCTACTCAATTACCCCTACATAATACTTACAATTAGGTCAAATTTATCAAATATGGACGTGTCGGGAGAAGAAACTGCGAGAATGATGGGGTTGAGTCATCTTCAAACTCTAATCAAGGTGACCATACCTTCAATCAAACCTGCCATCCTATCAGGATCACTGTTAGTGTCTTTATATACGCTGAGTGACTTTGGAGCTGTTTCTTTACTTCGTTACAAAACTTTCACCTGGTCAATTTATAACCAATATGAAGCTGGATTTGATAGAAATGCGGCTGCATTGTTATCTCTAACATTGTTTATAGTGGCTACCGGATTTATGTGCTTTGAACTTCTAGTTAGAGGAAACAAAAGGTACTACAAAAATTCAAGTAGCTCATCAAAAAAACTCCCCTCGATAGATATAGGAAAATGGCGATGGCCGGCTGCTGGGGTGTGTGCTTTGGTATCTCTGATATCCGTCGCAATTCCAATATGTGTTCTTCTCTATTGGGTGGTTAGAGGGTTGTATCATGGGGAGACCGTCTCTATTTTAGCTGCAGAACCCAATCATGTTTTGGCTCTAAATTCCATCATACTCTCTGTACTCACAGCAACTGTAGTAGTTACCTTATCGTTACCGGTGGGTTATTTAGCAATCAGACATTCTGGTTTTTTAACAACTGCCATCGAAAAAATGTGTTACACCGGTTATGCATTACCAAGCATCGCAGTTTCTTTAGCGCTCGTATTTTTCGGATCGAAAATAGGGTCTCCCATCTACCAAACACTACCTCTACTGGTGGTAGCCTGTGCTGTGCTGTGTATGCCTACGGGACTAAGTGCAATAAGGTCATCAATGACCCAAATAAGCCCCAGATATGAAGAGTCGTCAATGACCCTAGGCAAAAGTCGTATCAAATCTGTGATTGCGACTAATATGCCCCTCCTGAAATCTGGACTTACCATGGCCGCTGCGACTGTTTTCTTAATAACAATGAAGGAGTTACCGGCAGTTCTTCTACTCGCGCCATTGGATTTCCATACCCTCACTACTGCAATTTGGTCGTTTACTTCAGAAGCGTTTTTCGCAAGAGCCGCCATCCCTTCACTTTTACTAATCTTACTGTCATCCATACCACTTACTATAATAGTATTAAAAAATAACATTTTTAATACTTCGTGGGGTGAATAGATAATTGGGTGACTTTCTTTTGGAATGTAGCAATCTGAATATTAATTTCGGGCAGAATCACGTTATAAAAAACCTGAATATGCACTTATTAGCTGGTGAAATACTTTCTATCCTTGGCCCTAGTGGGTGCGGCAAAACTACCCTTCTCAGAATAATCGCGGGGCTAGAAAATCCCAGTCAAGGGAATATTTATCTCAAAAACCATAAAATTTTTGGCCCGAATATTAACTTACAACCATCAAACAGAAACATAGGGATGATATTCCAAGATTACGCTTTATTTCCCCATCTAACGGTGGAAAAAAATATTCTATTTGGGATTTCAAATCTTGAAAAGAAAATACAGGATGAGAATTCAGAAAGGGTGCAACAGTTAACCAGGCTTGAAGGACTAAAAGATAGGTACCCACATGAACTATCAGGTGGTCAACAACAAAGAGTCGCCATTGCCAGGACTCTGGCAACCAACCCTACCGTTCTGCTGATGGATGAGCCATTCTCTAATCTTGATGCTTCCTTACGGTTATCGGTAAGAATGGAAATGGAGCAAATCTTAAAATCAAGTAACACAACTACAATATTCGTAACCCACGATAGGGAAGAGGCTTTTTCTATTTCGGATCGGGTTGCTATTATGGTGGAAGGAGCCATCCAGCAAGTTGGGCCTCCTGATCAAATATACTTCTGGCCTAATAGCAAGGAGTCCGCATTGATGAGTGGAAATTGTGATTTTATAAAAGGCTCCGTCTCTGGAGAGTCTGTCAACACAAGTATCGGGGCACTACCCATGAGAATGCCTGAAACATTTTCTGATGGGGATCAAGTTGAGGTTGCGATAAGACAAACAGATCTTTCTATGGAACCAACACCAACCGGCAAAAACATAGTCGTACGAAAAGATTTCAGAGGCGACGAAACAATATTCTGGGTCAAAACTCCTCACGGAGAGGTTATTCAATGTAAGCACAAAATACACACAACTCTCTTCCCTGGATTAAAAGTAAAGCTTTCCCCAGTACAATATACAAAATTCAATGTCTTTAGCATATCGAACTGTTGAAGTGTAATATCACATTAGATTTAATATTGATGCCTTTATAAGAATTTCAGTTACGTTACAAAACATACATACGTTTATTTAGGGGCTGGTATACACAAATTATGACTGACAGCTATGAAACGGTAATTGGTCTGGAGGTTCATTCTCAACTCCTAACCTCAAGCAAAATGTTCTGCCCTTGCGGTGCCGATTACCAAAATTCAGAACCGAATACTCGAGTCTGCCCTGTTTGTATGGGTATGCCTGGAGTTCTACCTGTGGTAAACAAGAAAGCAGTTGATCTAGTAATTAAAACGGGGCTGGCTTTAGAGTGCGAGATTTCACCAGAAACAAAATTTGACCGAAAAAATTACCCGTATCCTGACCTTATGAAAGGATACCAAATATCTCAGTTTGATATTCCGATAGCCCTTAATGGGAGGCTGTCTATAAAAAGCCCAGATACCGGGGAAAAGTACATTCGAATTACCCGAGTACATTTAGAAGAAGATGTGGCTAAACTGATACACCGAAAAGAACCCTATGGAGAAACATACAGCCTACTTGACATTAACAGAGCAGGGGTTCCTTTGATGGAAATTGTAAGTGAACCAGATATGAACAGCCCTGAAGAGGCAAACCAGTATTTAACTAATTTACACTCAATAATAAGGTTCTTGGAGACAAGCACTGCGAATATGGAAGAAGGTAGCTTTAGATGTGACGCCAACATTAGTGTGAGACCTTTGGGTTCAAAGGAACTTGGGTCCAAAGTGGAAATTAAAAATATCAATAGTTTCAGATCCGTATTTAGGGCTTTGAAATATGAGGAGATTAGACAGCGAAAATTGTTAGATGAAGGCCGAAATATTGAACAAGAGACCCGAGGGTGGTCAGACGGTAGAGGTACAACCTTGAGTCAACGTACCAAAGAATACGCTGCTGATTACAGATATTTTCCTGAGCCTGATTTGCCTCCGATATTAATCTCGCCTAAATGGGTAAATGAGATGCGGTCCGAAATACCTGAACTTCCCGCCGAAAAAAAAGAGCGGTATATCGAGATATTTGGATTATCCAATTATGATGCCTCGGTAATGATTGGTGATAAGGAATCAACGCTGTTATTTGAAAACGCTTTACTGTACCTCTCTGAATCAATGGGTCAAAGGGATGCAGCAAAGGCGGCAGCCAATTGGATAAATGTTGATTTAAATAGGATGAAAAATGAACTCAAATCTAGCTGGTCCGAAATAAAGGTGGAACCAAGAGAACTTGCCAAATTAATTATGCTTGTGACCGACGGCAAAATAAGTAATTCAATGGCTAAAACTATATTTGACGAGATGTTTATTAATGGTGGTGATCCAACAAAAATTTCAGAGGAGAAGGGACTATCTCAAATAAATGACTCCTCCTCCATACAAAATGTAGTTACAGAAACACTTCTTGAAAACCAAAGTGCTGTGGGCGATTACCTGAACGGGAAAGATTCTGCTGTGAGGTATTTGGTAGGCCAGGTCATGAAGAAAACCAAAGGCCAAGCTAACCCACAGATAGCCTCAGACATCGTCACCTTAGAACTCAATAAACAAAAAAAACAATAGTTTTATTACTCCGATCTTAATTCAAAATTAGTTATGAACGATAATTTCAAAAACAAGACCCCTCGCATAGTTGCAATAGGCGGCGGGACAGGGCTATCAGTATTACTGAGGGGACTCAAACAACACACCAAACGAATAACAGCAGTAATCGGGGTTACAGATGATGGCGGCAGTTCAGGTAGATTACGTCGAGAAATGGGCATTATCCCCCCTGGTGACTTCAGAAACTGCATCGTGGCGTTATCAGACGAAGATTCCTTACTAAAAGAATTATTCCAATACCGATTCCCAGAAGGATCTGAACTTCAAGGGCATAGTTTTGGCAATCTTTTTATAGCAGCCATGACAGATGTGACAAATAGTTTTGAAGATGCTCTCACCGAATCTAGTAGAATATTATCAGTTACAGGACGGGTAGTCCCTGCAACAATAGAAAATATGAATTTATCCGTGAAATTAGCTGACGGCCAGTTTATTCAGGGAGAGTCAAACGTCAAGGAAAGTTCATCCGAAATCAAAGAATTATTTATAGATCCACCCGATGCAGAAGCCTCACCGACAGCTATTAAAGCTATCTCCAATGCAGATTTGATAGTAATAGGTCCAGGGAGTTTATACACTAGCATATTGCCCGTTTTGATGGTACCAGGAATTGTTGATGCAATTGCCGAATCAAAAGGTCTTAAATACTACGTTTGCAACGTGGCGACCGAAATCGGTGAAACCCAGCATTTCAACGTTGTAAGGCACATAGAGGTACTGGAACATTACCTAGGATCGGAAATTTTGGATATGATAATAGCCAATGATAATATTGGTGACATCGGTGAACAATTCCGTGGTGAAGCTGTTGATCCGTTTACAGAGTCAACGAAACATATAATCGCAACTTCCGATTTGTTGGACGAAGAACATAGGGTTCGGCACAATTCTGGTAAATTAGCCAAATTCATAATGGAAAATTACTGTGGTTAATATCCTCGCAACATCGTAAAAAAATAGGAGTATAATTACTTTGTGGATACTGCAATAAACATAACTATGATTTTTATATCTCTTCTGCTGATTGCTGTCATACTCATGCAGGTGAAAGGACAGGGTACCGCCTTATTCGGAGCTGCCGAATCTTCTTTCAGAACAAGAAGAGGCATAGAACTAGCATTATTTCGATTTACTATAGCGCTAGTCGTGGTCTTTATACTTGTTTCTATAATCAGCGCTAGCAGTTGGTTCTAATACCTTAAACTGCCTCCAAATCTAATCCATTTTCCATCGAGCTCCGGTTACCGTATCTTCTATTGATACCCCTAGATCATCCAATCTATCTCTAATCCGGTCCGATAATTCAAACTGCTTTTCTTTTCTAAGTCCTTCGCGAATATCCAGCAACAAATCGATGAACGGTGCTGAATTTCCATCAAAGTTCGCATCTTCCCTTTTTAAGATCAGCCCCAAAATTTCACCTAAGTCATAAAGTAATTTCTGGGCCGCCTCGACATTCAATCCATTAGTAGATTCTCTATTAATATCTCTCGCAAGATCAAAAATCACTGATAATGCAATGGGGGTGTTGAAATCCTCATCCATCGCCGATTCAAACCTATCTCGGTAGCCCGCTGTCTCAAGGACAGCTCCATCACCTGAAAAGGATGCCAACGCAGATTTCAACCTTTCTATGGCGCGTTGTTGCCCTTTGACGGATTCGTCGCTGAACACTAATGGTGTCCTGTAGTGCGAGCTTATAAAAAACATCCTAAGGGCGTCAGAAGAGAACTCTTCTAGAGCTTTTTCAATGGAAAACACATTTCCCAATGATTTGCTCATTTTTTCTTCCCCATAGCCCAAAGTACCATTGTGCATCCAATATCGTGCAAAAGGCTCAATCCCAGTGTAAGACTCTGATTGAGCAATTTCATTTTCATGATGTGGAAACACTAAATCTTGACCGCCACCATGAATATCAACTCTATTGTTGAGGTACGTTAACGACATAGCGGTACATTCTATATGCCACCCTGGACGTCCCTGTCCCCAAGGGCTATCCCAAGCCGGTTCTCCTGGTTTTTGGCTTTTCCACAGGGCGAAATCTGCAGGGTTTTCCTTAGTCTCCTCTATTTCCAACCTCGCACCAGCCAGCAATTCGTCGACGTTCCTTCTGCTTAATTTCCCATAGTCCTTATCTTTCTTTACCCTGAAATAAACATCGCCGGAAGTTGCATAGGCATAGTCTTTCTCAATCAAATCAGAAATTACGGCTACTATAGAACTGATTTCTTGGGTAGCTCTTGGGTAACATGAAGCCTGAAGCACGTTCAACTGTCTCAATTCTGAAAGGTAAGTCTGAATGTTTCGTTCTGCCAATTCTGACACTTCAATTCCTTCGTCATTGGCAGCGGTTATCATCTTGTCATCTATATCAGTAAAGTTTTGTATGAAATGGACTTTATATCCTTTGTATTTCAAATATCGCCTAATGACATCAAAAACTATCGCGCACATGGCGTGGCCCAAATGTGAAGGTGCGTAAGGAGTTATGCCGCACACATACATGTTGATAGTGTTGCCTTCTACAACAAGTTCCTCTACTACCCTGTTTAGTGTGTTGTACAGTCTCATTCTGGTTTTTGGATAGTGACTATAGCCTGACAAGAAATACCCTCTCCCCTACCGATATACCCCAACCCGTCAGCGGTAGTTGCCTTAATACTGATATCTCTTCGTGTTAAATTGATGGCATGCGCTATGTTAAATGTCATTTGTGGTATAAATTCTGCAAGCAGTGGTTTTTCGGCCACAATTGTAGCATCCACAAACACAGGCTTCCATCCTTCAGCTACAACCTTATCTAAAGAAATTTCTAGTAATTTCCCGCTGCTTATCCCTTTATATTCTGGATTGTTCGAAGGAAAATACCTGCCTATATCACCTAAATTGGCCGCGCCTAGAAACGCGTCTATAATCGCATGTATCAGGACGTCACCGTCGCTATGTCCAAGCAAGCCATATTGAGAAGGGATTTCCGCTCCCCCCAAAATCAAAGTCTCGCCTTTTTGCAACCTGTGTATATCTATCCCAATACCAGTGCGAATTGTATTCATAGATTCCTACGTCTCTGCAAAATAGTTTCCGCAATTTCAATATCTATCGGATTTGTTATTTTTATATTTTCAGGGTCTCCAGCAAAGGTAGAAACATCACCACCAGAGATCTCCACAAGTGATGAGTCATCTGTTACATCATCGGTAAAATTTTTATGGAATTTAACTATATTAGAATATTTAAAAACCTGAGGGGTTTGGGTCGAAAAGAGATTGGATCTATCCACATTTGACACAACATTGAGCTCTCTTACTATCTTTATTGTGTCTGTAACTGGAAGCACAGGTATCGCTGCATCTGAGGTTTGAGTCGCCTTAACAGCACGGCCTATAAGATCAGAAGATACGCAAGGCCTAGCACCATCATGAATCACCACATAGTCGACAGCATCAATACTGGCCAGAGCAATTTTAACGGAATCTTGTCTCCTAATACCTCCTAGAATCACCTGAACCATGCGATATTCGGGACTAGACATCAAATGTTCAAGCTTAGAAATATTGTGAGTATTTGCAACCACTGTCATTGTTTCAAAAATCCCCGTTCGAAGGAATGCGTTTACAGAATGTAGTATCGTCGGCAGCCCACAAATAGTGGTCATTATTTTATCGATGCCACGCATTCTTTCTCCAGTGCCCGCACCTAAAATTATCGCTGAAAAACCGCTCATGAAAATTAGCCGATCTAACTTGTTTAGATATTAATAACCACCGCAACTCAGCAGTCATTTTATACGTTAATCATACAAGCTCGCACCCCTTAAAAAGATACCGAATGAAACAGATGTACAATGTTGAGGAAATTACTCTATATTGCTAAAACTAACCTAGTAATCTCAAAATCGAGAAAATAAGGGGAAAAGATGGGGTCCAATTACTGGATGTTTGTGGACAACAGCGAAAATTCTGCCATTACACGGAAAAAAGGCTATAAGGTATTTGGTATGAGCGCCAAATATAAAAGACGGGCCCAAAGAATGCATTCAAAAGATCGCGTTATATTTTTTGACAGGAATAAAAAATGCTGGACCGCCTCGGCCACCATAATCTCCGACTATTTTGAGGACGCGTCTCCAATTTGGACCCCTATAGATAAACCTGGCGAATATAAATTCAGAATTACATTGAAACCCAACTATGTTTTAGATGAAGAACAATACATAGACGGTCTTCAATTAGGGCCAAGTCTAGAGTACGTGAAGAGATGGGCTCCAGAAGATTGGCCTCTAGCATTTTGGGATCGCATACATTTACTACCCAGTAGAGACTTCAAGTTGATTGAGGATGAAATGAAAAGGGCCAAAAAGAAAAGACAAACTAGCTAACAAAATCTCGCTGGCGTTTATTCATTTTCCTCTTTTTGCCCACTTTGTTTCTGCTCTTGAAATACGTCACTTATCCCTTGCATAAGTTCGTCATCCAAATCCGGTTTATCGGCCGATAAACAGTAGTCAGATAAGTTATCAATATCATTAATATTTGGAAGTGCCGAAGCAATACTTTGATTTGTTATCGTGAACCTCAAGGCAATATCTGAAATATTCTCTTCGAAAATATCTGAGACGAAATCGTAATATGGCCGCCTTGCTAAAATATTGCTAAATACGAGGTGGTCTTGTTGTTGCCCAAGGTTAGAGTCTTGGAAGATTTTTGGATCGTAAAAATCGTCTAGCAGACCGAATGCGTGAATTCTTCTGGCTATGACAGATAAGTCCTCGCTGATCTCAGAAAGACTTGAAACTAAGTCTTGTTCCAGCAAACTAAAAGGTGCATGAATTAAATCTAACTTTCTTTCTGAAACAAGCAGTTTAGCTATTTCCGTTGCTTCCGGTCCGTCATCGATTGCCAGTCCGAATCTCAAGATCTTTCCTGCCTCTACAAGTTTCTCGAGCACTTCATATAAATCATCGTTTTCGACCTCATCATAAGATGGATAATGAACAAGGTACATATCAATGTAGTCAGTTCCAAGGCGGCGTAAAGATTGTTCACAGGCATAAGAAACATATTCAGGGTTAAATTTTTTACTGCCCCCACCTTCATTGTTTAGTTGGGGCGAATAAAAGTCGAACCCAAATTTAGTAGATATAACGATTTCTTTTCTTATTGGAGAGAGTGCTTCTCGAAGTAATTCTTCCCCGTACCCGTTACCGTAAGAATCCGCGGTATCAAAAAAATTTATACCTTGGTTAAACGCCTGCCGCAATAAATAAATGGCAACGTTGGGATCCTTTCTCCCCCAGCCTCTGGTTGCCAAAGTCCACAAAGGAAATCCGATAACGGACAAATTAATATCATTAACCGAAAAATCAGAGTATCTCATCTGTAAAATAAAAACCTTTTTACTTATTCAAAAAATGATGCGACCTAATGATATCCGAATAGTGAATTTCCGCTTTGTGCTATATAGCAACCGGGATACAGATATAATAGTTAATAATTTCATCAGCTAGGATACTAAAAATGCAGCATCAACATGAAAAAGTTAGGCTCACAGAACTTGCATCGTGCGCAGGTTGAGCGTCTAAACTAAGTCCAGACGACCTGGCTCAAGTTCTGAGCCAGCTGCCAGATATGACACATCCAAACCTACTAGTTGGAACAAAGACTAGTGATGACGCCGCCGTTTACAAGTTAAACGATGATTTGGCTGTCGTTTTAACAGTCGATTTTTTTCCCCCGATTGTGGATGACCCATTTATCTTCGGACAAATAGCTGCTGCTAACTCCCTAAGTGACGTCTATGCAATGGGAGCCAAACCCATCGCGGCATTAAACGTGGTTGGTTTCCCTTCAGATTTAGACATGTCGATTCTGGGGGAAATCCTTAAAGGTGGCGCCTCAAAAGCACTCGAAGCCGGCATAGTAATAGCCGGAGGACACAGTGTGGTTGATGCTGAACCGAAATATGGACTTTCAGTAACAGGAATAGTAAACCCTGGCTCACAAACGGCAAACAGCACCTCCAAATCTGGAGATCTTTTGCTGCTAACAAAGCCTATAGGTACTGGGATAATAACTACTGCCGGAAAACAAGAAAAAGTAGCTGCTGAGGTTCTTGAAAATGCTGTTGCAATTATGGCTGCGCTTAACAAATCCGCCTCCGAATGTATGATTTCAGTTGGCGTAAACGCTTGCTCTGACGTTACAGGTTTTGGATTGTTGGGGCATCTGAGAGAAATGATGGAGGGCAGTGGGCTAGGTGCCCGGATTTATAAGTCCAAAGTACCGGTGATAGAGGGCACAACCGATCTATTGGAACAAGGAATAGCACCGGGAGGAACTATTCGGAATCTAGCTTCTCTAAAATCGACGGTGTTGTGGGATAAAGAAATCTCAGAAAACGATAAAATCCTTTTATCCGATGCCCAGACCTCTGGAGGACTATTGATTTCAGTCAACCCAGATAAGGCAGATAAATTACAACAATTGCTGTCTGAGGCAGGCACATTAAGTAATCAAATAATTGGGGAAGTTTACACTCCTTCAGACACTGATCCTACAATACACGTCACGGGATAGCGAAGATCAAGGTTTATCGGAGTTGCAACATTGACAACCATTCCTGAGATTCTCAGCGCTTCGATTCAAAAAGCCTTTGAAGAGGCCCAACAGGACAATCTTATACCTGCCGCTGAAATCGGAGACACCGCGGTTGAAAGACCACAAAACCCTGAGCACGGTGACTATGCTTCAAGTCTTCCGTTGAAGCTAGCAAAACCATTGAAGAAAAGCCCTATAGAAATAGCCAATGTGCTTGCTAAATACCTGAAAAAAAATACGCTTCTAGAAGATGTAGTGGTGGCTAATCCAGGCTTCCTCAACTTTGTGTTAAGTAGAAAATGGTTGCAAGACCAGGTTGATCAGATGCTGTCTGATCCAAAAAGTTACGGAGTTACTAATGCTGGGAAAGGCAAAAAAATTCAAGTTGAATATATAAGTGCCAACCCGACTGGAAGATTACACGTAGCACATGCCAGAGGGGCTGTGATCGGTAGTACGCTTGCCAATGTATTAAAGTCCGCTGGATTCGAAGTTGAACAAGAATACTATCTGAATGATGCCGGAGCCCAAATAGATAAATTCAATCGATCCCTGGTTGCTAGATATATGCAATCACTCGGGAATGATGTCGAACTCCCGGAAGACTCGTATCCTGGTGAAGATGTAGTAGTAGTTGCTGAAAAAATAAGGGATTTAGATAGTGCTAACTATGACACTGATGACCCTGGAGCATTGTCAGACCTAGGCAAAGCTGGCATTCGACTAATGATAGAGGGCATTAAGGAGGATATTGAATCGCTGCACATCGATTTCGACAATTGGTTCAGTGAAAAAAGTCTTTTTGAAGACGGTCAATTTGAGAAATGCATAGGCCTGCTCAAAAAGACGGGTTATGTGGCCGATAAAGACGGTGCGACATGGCTACTAAATAGCAATTTAGGGGAAGAAAAAGATAATGTTCTGATACGAAATAATGGGACCCCCACTTACTTTTCTACTGACATTGCATATCATTACAATAAATTTATTCATAGAAAATTCGATACTGTTATTGACGTCTGGGGTGCGGATCATCAGGGTCAGGTACCAAGGCTCAAATCCGCTATGAAAATGCTCGGCTGTGACCCTGACAATCTAGAAATAATTCTGGTTCAAATGGTCCGGTTCAAAAAAGGAGAAACCACTGAAAAACTTTCCAAGCGAGAAGGTAACGTTGTTCCACTGATAGAACTAGTAAATGAAATTGGAACCGACGCTTGCAGGTTCATGTTTTTATCCCGCGCCCACGAAACTCAGCTTGATTTTGACCTAGATCTGGCTAAAAGCCAGTCTTCTGAAAATCCCGTTTATTACATTCAGTATGGCCATGCGAGAATATGCAGCATCTTGGATCTAGCTGTTGAAAAGAAGATAAACTATTCAAACGGTTCGGTTTCTATATTGAATCATGAATCTGAGATTCAGCTAATCAATAAAATCTTGGAATTGCCTTCCATAATTAATGCTATTGCAGATACTTATGAAGTTCACCACCTCCCACACTATTCTTTGGAACTGGCGACAGCTTTTCATAACTTTTATCAGAATTGCAGAGTCATTTCAGAAAATGAAAAAGACCTTGGATTGAGTAAGGCCAGGTTAAAATTATGTGCTGCAACGAAACTGACGCTCGTCAACTGCCTAGAATTGATGGGCATGAGCAAGCCCGAAAAAATGTAGATTCATCAATTTACTAAAGGGACCAGAATGAAAATAACAGACATAACCGCAATTCAACTTCACAACCCAGAAGGACATCCGATACAGGACGCCACCATACCGACCCCAAAGGAGGGATCAGGAGGAAGAGGGCAAATCTTCGTTCACATCAAGACGGATGAAAATATAGAGGGTCTTGGAATGACATACGCCTCCCCAGGGGTAATAGATGTAATCGAAAATTCCCTTAAATCAGAGTTGGTAGGAAAAGACCCGCTGGATATAGAACGATTATGGAACGACATGTACTGGAAAGTACGAGGCTATGGTAGGAAGGGAATAGCCTTCTGCGCAATTTCAGCCATTGATATAGGCCTATGGGACCTCAAAGGAAAATATGTGAACCTTCCTTTGTACAAATTGCTAGGAGCATATACAGATTCCGTTCCTGTTTATGGGAGTGGTGGTTGGACCAACTTCTCAGAAAAAGAACTTCTTGAGGAAATGACAAGATATGTGTCGGACGGAATACCAAGGGTCAAAATGAAAGTGGGAAAGAATTTTGGATCATCAGAAAGAGAAGATATTGAAAGGGTCGCTGCAGTGAGGAAGGCTGTTGGCGATAACGTCAGCATCTACATTGATGCAAACAACGGTTATTACCGGAAACAGGCGATCTACATGGCTAAGGAATTTGAACAGTTTCAGGTCGGTTGGTTTGAGGAACCCTTGATACCAGATGACATAGATGGAATGGCCGAAATATCCAAAGCCACTAGTATTCCTATAGCTACGGGGGAGCACGAATACACAAAATATGGCTTTAGAGATCTTATCAGTCGTGGAGGAGCTGATATTGTTCAGCCCGATATTGGCCGAGTTGGAGGTGTCACAGAATGGCTGAAAATAGCCCATCTGGCGCATTCTTTTAACCTGCCGGTAGCTCCACATGCACTTCAATTAGCCCATCTTCACGTAGCATGCGCAACGCCAAATCTGCAAGTCGTTGAGTACATGAATGTGTCTCTGGAGGGAGATAAGTTATGGTACGTAGATTTCCCAAAACAGAAGGATGGTTACTGGTCTCCATTCCATGACAAACCAGGCCTTGGGCTAGAGCTCGATCATTATTCGGTAGTCAAGTATCAGATCTGATTTTGAACCCCATTTTTTCAACGAAAATTTAATCAGAATTTTACATCATGAATAAACATGATAGGCAGCGTGCCGGCGGTGCTACCATGACGTGCCGGGATATTATTTAGTCCTGTGCTGGTTTCGGAGTAAGTTCAGACAACAAATACTTCTTGCTATCTCTCAGATTTCGGCTGTCCCATTCCGACCGGTAATCCAACCACCAACTCAAAATTCTGTTAGGTTAAAGATCCTTCTGCCTCACCCTGACCGCGTGGCCCCCAGTAGGAGGCCCCTGAATGATTGATAAATTCAGTTACAGAAGTATTAAACAACTGTGGCTCTTCTAGGTTAATTGGATGTCCGGATCTTGGAAACATTATTAGGCCTGCACCAGGTATAGATTCTTTGATAAAAAGGGATGGTTTAATACAGGGGTCGTCCTCATCCCCGGTCATCACTAAAACCGGAGTTTTTATGTTTGAAAGTTGGTTCTTTAAATCAAAAATAGGCGGCCTTTTGGCCATAATGCCATAGAAGGTATTGGCAGAACCTATGTTGGAATGTTCCAAGAATTGTTCACAGAAAAGTTGATAGCCTTTAGGGTCTTTCAACTGGTGCTGAACCCTTTGGGGGCCTTTAATGTAATCTGACATAAAAGCCATACCTTCTGACCTCATTCCATCCGAAAACTTTAAAATGCGTTCCCGAAAAAGGTCAGGATTATCTGAACCAGTCCCCGTCCCTGCTATTGTTAATGTTTTGGCTTGTTCCGGGTATTTAATACCGAAATTTAGGGCAACATTTCCTCCCATTGAAAGACCAACTATATGAGCTTGATCAATTCTCAAAAAATCCATCAACCCTTTAAGGTCATCAACAACGAGATCTTGGCTATATGATTCTGGCTTTTCAGGTACTGAAGTCGGAGAATAGCCTCTAGCACAGTAAGTGATTACTTGGAAATTTCTGGAAAAATGATTTACTTGTAAGTCCCACGATCGAATATCTCCTGCAAATTCATGGCAAAATACAATCGTGTCACCTGTACCGTAGGCTTCGTAATAAATGTCTATTCCGTTGATCGGTGCATGTGGCATAGTGCTCTCCTTTTAGAATCCTATTAAGAATTATTGAGTTATAACATACCAATCAGAAATAGGTATGTGGAAACCGTAGCTTCTGTATGTTTGTCTATGGAACTATAATGACTGTAATTATGTTCTTCTAGGATTAGAATTTTGAAAGTACGATTAATGTATTGGAAAGAAATTCCAGTACAGGTGCAGATAACCAATAACTCTGAGACTCAATCTCTACCGCTGGATTCGAGGTTCCAAGAGGCTGTAGATGCAATTTCGATGATGGAAGGCAGCTACGGTTCGGATGAATATCTTGACGCATGGGAATGGGGCGAATATTTTGAAATGTTTGGAGAGTTGGATAATGTCTTGAAGTCTGTAGCAGATCGTTACAATAAAGGAATGCCGCAGAATTTTGTGGCCAAGTTGAGGGATTTACATAAAAATGGGTCTAGAACCCACAGTGCAGGATCCATCGACGGATGGATAGAATCGAATTAGAAGGTTAAAAACAAAATGAATTTAAAATCCCGAGGCATACTGGATCGACTATCGAATGGAGAGGTGCTGGTTTCAGATGGAGGGACCGGAACTTTTTTGCAACAAAACGGCCTGGAGCCGGGTGGATGTCCTGAAGAGTTCAACGTAAGCCACCCTGAAATTGTCCGAAGAATGGCAAAATCCTACTTTGATGCAGGATCTGACATTGTTCTCACTAATTCTTTTGGTGGCACCAACTTTCGGCAAAGCCATTACGGATTTGGAGACAAAGTAGACGAATTTAACAGGCTCGCAGCTGAGCATGCAAAAAGCCAGTCGAAGCCAGGGACCTTCGTATGTGGCTCTGTGGGTCCAAGTGGTGAATTCTTAGAGCCTTTGGGGGCTGTCTCAAAAGAAGATTTGTATCAGGCCTTTTGTAGTCAGGTGACATCCTTAGAGCAAGGCGGTGCTGATGGAATAGTTATAGAAACTATGACAGCTCTCGATGAAGCGTCCATAGCTATCCGAGCGGCTAAAGAAAACACCAATCTAACTGTAATATCCACTATGACCTTTGATAAAGGTCCAAGAGGCTATTTTACAATGATGGGCGTAACACCTGAACAGGCCGCAGTCGAATTGGTTAAATCTGGGGCCGATATTGTGGGAACCAATTGCGGAAACGGAATAGATAACATGATAGAGATAGCATCCATGATGAGAGATGCTACTGACTCTCCACTATTAGTACATTCAAACGCTGGTATCCCGTCTCTCAAAGCTGGAGAAATACTCTACCCTGAACCACCAAACTACATGGCGGAGAGATTTATGAAGTTAAAGGAAATTGGAGTCAATATCATTGGGGGGTGTTGTGGAACCGGACCAGATCATATTTCCGCATTTTCAAAATTATTGGAAGAAACCCAAGGAGTATAAACATGAAACTTGTCTCCTACGATGGCCCTAGACCAAAAGATGTCATAGCAAAATATGGCCACTGTCTGGAATTAATTCCTACAGACAAAAGATTCAATGAAATATCTATAGGCCTATATGTGAAAAATTCTATCTTCACAGTGTGGTCCTTTAGCACCAACTCTGGCGTAGAAAAACGGATCGAAGAAATTCGAGGTTTATTAGTATCCCTGGGAGGCATGATTCCAGTGCCTGAGACGCATAACCAAGCCAAATTCGAGTGCGGTTTAATTCATAGTAGGCCAGTCCGATTTCTATTATCCCAAGCCGTTGGAAAAGATCCGGAATATGCCACAAACACTGCCGCAATGGAGATAAAGGATAGTAAATCCAATTTAATCATCAAAGCAGAAGGGTTTGAGAGAGACAACACTCGGCACTACCAGATATCTGCTAGTGGAGAAGCGAAAAATCCGGCTATGCGTCTGCGGATGATTATCGCAGGGTTTTCCAAATACGGTGAAATGGACAAAATGGGAGATCAGGAAGTAGCTTTCGAGTGCCGCCTGAATCATGATGAATTGTTAAGGATTCTGCTACCGTATTCCCGGAATGTAAGTAGCATAGAAACGATGATGCAAGCAGAATCCATGAGAGGCCAAATGACCACTAATACCTTAGGTTTCAGTCAAACATAAATCAAGGAGCGTTTGAGAAATGCCTTATCAAGAAACGATGTCACCCAAAGAACGGGTGATGAACGCTTTAGCCGGTAAACTTGTCGACAGAACCCCGGCTGTGAATCCAACCAATGTCGCAACAGTGGAATTAATGGATCTGGTAGATGCTCCTTTCCCTTACGCATGCCAGGATGGAGAAATGGCAGCCAGGTTAGCTGCTACTGGGTATACGGAATTAGGTTTCGATTCTGTTTCGCCCTATTTCAGCATAATACAAGAGTCATCCGCTCTAGGATGTGAAATGCAATGGGAAGAAAAAGACAACTGGCCCACAGTGCGAATGTATAACCCCATTTGGAAGTCCGCTGATGATGTAAAGATACCGGCGGGCATACTCGAGCATCGAGACATGAAGGCTATCACTGACTCAATCAGAATGCTGAAAGATGAGTTGGGGGATGAAGTAGCTATTATTGGAAAAACGATGGGTCCCTGGACTCTCGCCTACCATGTCTTTGGCGTGGAGAGTTTTTTGTTGGGCACAGTGGACAATCCAGATGAAACAAAAAAGGCTTTAGAAAAATTAAAGGAGATTTCCATACTTTTCGGACAAGCCCAGATAGATGCAGGAGCTGATGCGCTGACATTCCCTGATCACGCCACAGGTGATCTAGTAAGCGGGGAATATTACAAAGAATTTTTGCAAGATATTCACACGGAAATGGTAGATGCATTGGAAGCACCTCTCATTTTGCACATATGCGGAAAAACCCTCGACAGAATGCCATATATTGCCAAAACAGGAATGGCCTCTTTTCATTTCGATTCGAAAAATGACCCTCAAGCAGCTATGGATGCTGTAAATGGAGGAATCACTCTTGTAGGAAATATTAATAATCCGGAAACTTTGTACGCCAGAGGTCCTGAGGAAGTAAGGCAAGAGGTCTACAAATGTTTGGAGGCTGGAGTCCAGATGATTGGGCCAGAATGCGCAGTGCCATTAGCGACCAAACTAGAAAACCTCATGGAGATTCCTTTGGCCATTAAAGATTGGACCGCTGAAAGGCATGGATAACCTATGTCTGACTGTAATTTAGTCGTATAATTGCTCCTTTCAGATGCCATTTATGTTTATCTTCTAATGAAACATGATTCAATAAATATCAGAGGTTCGTTTACCATATGCCAGTAATTAATGAAGATTTGGAGGCGGAGTTAGGGTATGTAACCAGCCCCGCAGAACAGCAGCACATTAGAAACCTGTGGAACGAAGCAGATCCTCTGATGCAAGACATATCGGTTTCTTTGATAAAAGGAGACAATAACAGAGTTGACCAATTGACCAAAGAGGCCTTAGAAGCTGGGTTTTCAGCCAATACAATTTTAGATGATGGGCTTATAGCAGGAATGGCGATTGTAGGTGTGAAATTCAGAGACAATCTGATCTTCGTACCAGAAGTCCTTGTTGCTGCAAGAGCTATGAAAGCCGGTATGGCTCACGTCGAGCCAATCCTATCCGAATCAGGCATAGAGCCTGCTGGTACTGTGATAATGGGAACAGTGAAAGGGGATCTACACGATATCGGGAAAAATCTTTGTATCATGATGTTGAGTGGAGCCGGTTTTACTGTTATAGATTTGGGTGTAGACACATCCCCAGAGGAATTCATAGAAGCAGTTGAGGAAAATGAAGCTGGGGTTTTAGGAATGTCTGCATTATTAACAACCACTATGCCTAATATGGGTAGAACTATCGACGCATTCGAAGAAGCTGAGATGCGAGAAGTGGTGAAAATTATGGTTGGAGGAGCCCCTCTTTCCCAGGAATTTGCCGATGACATGGGTGCGGATGGTTACGGAAAGGATGCTATGTCCTGTGTGGATTTAGCCAAAACTTTTATGCGCCCCGACGCGGAGCTTTCAATAAGTCCGGTTGATTAAAGCCTATCAAATGTTTTGTGGCCAATGAGACAAAAATATGGAACCAGTCAACCAAGAAAAATATAAGAAGAGTTTAGGAAAGCTTGAATCAATTTTCAAGTCTATCTCAGATACAGTCTCGGAAGTGTCCACATGGAGATGCCCGTACAAAAATTCTGAGGACGGGTGCACCGCGAAATTTAGTTGCCGAAACCAAGATAGACCAGGCACCGTAGGAAAATTGTACCTTTGTCTTGGAAGTGATGACCTAGATTATCGTTCGGCGTGGGAGCCCAGCAATTAACCTGAAGGCTAATAGCACAATCTTTTTTTTGCGCACTGTAGAATTCACTTAACCAAATATAATTTGAAGGTATCGCCAATGTCTCCAGTTTTTGCCGATGGCAAAGAGTATCCAATAGGCCCTCATAAAACGATATTTGATTACGCCGATGACCTCAAAATTAGAGTTCCTACTGCTTGTGGTAGAAACGGTGAATGCCATGAGTGTGTGGTGGAAATAAAAAAGGGGATGGCTTCTCTAAATCAACAAACCCAAGAGGAAACTTTTTTAAGAGGTAATTACAGGTTGGCCTGCCAAGCTGTAGTCGAAGATTTAACATCAAATGTTGAATTCAGCACACTAAGAAGACAACCGAAAATTTTAACCTCAGGAGTGAAGAGGCCTGTTAAATTAGATAGCGTTGCTACCAAAAGAGATGACAGGGTCTTTATAGAGGAAATGGATTCGGACAGATATCAGGGTCACATTTTAGGGTTGGCGGGGGATATTGGGACCACCACCATAGTATTAAGCATCGTAGATCTTGAAAGCGGGGACATTTTAATCACTTCCTCTTTTGAAAACCCACAAAGATTTGGGGGTTCTGATGTAATGAACAGGATTTCCTATGATGGTGGTCCAAATAAAGGTGAATTGCAAAAAGTATTGCTGTCATCGATCAATTATGAAATAGGTGAAATGCTTAGAGAACATAAAATTCATCGAAGAAGAATTTATGATGCTGTACTAGTCGGAAACACTACAATGAGGGACATACTTTTTGGTGTAAATGTACAATCCGTGGGCGAAAAACCATACAAATCGATTATCCAACATGATATGGAATCCGGTTCACGAGAATCCACTGCTATTAATATAAGTGCAAAGGAACTTGGTCTACGAATATTCCCTCAAGCTCGAATCTATAGTGGACCTATAATTGGGTCTCACGTAGGTGCAGATGTAGCAGCGGACTTACTGGCGATAACGGCTGAAGAATCCGAAAATCCTATAATGTTAGTGGATATAGGAACCAACACTGAAGTTGTGATAGGAACTCGACATAAAATGGTCGCAGCCTCCTGCCCTGCTGGACCAGCCTTTGAGGGTGGCGACATAACGTACGGTATGCCTGGGTATGAAGGGGCTATTGAATCCGTTAAAATTCGAGACGGTATTTTGGAGATTGACACTATAGGAGGTGCCGGTATCCAAGGGATCTGTGGATCGGGGTTGATTGATTTATTAGCCGAACTGAGAAAATCTAATTTGATGACCGAACTTGGAGTTTACTCAAATGGAGATAATGCCTACATATTTTCCGAAGAAGCAAATATGGCTCTGTCCCGATCTGACATTAGTGCCCTGGCTCAGGCGAAATCTGCCAACTACTGTGGTCAATATTTGGCGTTGCGCCATTTCGGTGCACCGATTGGTGAAATATCCAAACTGTACCTGGCAGGAGGCTTCGCAAACTACATAAATTCATCAAATGCTAGGGACATCGGCTTTATAGCCAATTTTCCCCTAAAAAAGATTGAAAAGGTAGGAAATGCTTCACTCGAAGGTGCAATATTGATGCTTAAATCAATCGAAATGAGAATCGAAATAGAAAAGTTAGTGTTGAGCATAGACCATTTGGAATTGGAAACTGTTCCGGATTTCTTCGAAGTTTTTGTCGAAGGGTGCATGTTTAATCCGATGCCGAGAGATTTAACATCAATTTAATTGTCAAGTAACCTTAACGAAAGGGAGAAATAAATGGGTTGGAAAGTCCTTATCACTGATCATGTATGGCCGACAATAGAGCCAGAGAGGGCTGTTTTGGAAGCTGCAGGAGCGGAGGTTATAGTAGCGCCTGATGGGGAGGAAGATACTCTGATTGAGTTAGCTAGAGACGTGGATGCAATCATGACATGTTTTGCAAAAGTTACCGGGAATGTAATTAGAGCCGCAGAAAATTGTGTGTCGATAGGAAGATTTGGAGTTGGTGTTGATAATATAGATGTGGGTACGGCAAGCGAACTCGGTATACCGGTGACCTACGTTCCTGATTATTGCGTAGATGAAGTGTCTGACCACGTTTTAGCAATGCTACATACCTGGAATAGAAAAATAGCCTTATTCGACCGATCAGTAAAATCCGATGGGTGGGGTCATTTGGGTTTAACGATGCGTATCAAAAGATTGAGAGGTAAAACTATTGGCATTGTAGGATTTGGCCGGATCGGACAAGCAGTAGCAGAAAAAGCCTCTGTTTTCGGCTTAAATATATTGGCCTCTGATCCATTCACTCCTAAAGAAATAGTGGAATCTTCAGGTGGAAAATTGGTAAGTCTTGAGGAACTACTGGAGAATTCGGATTTTGTGTCACTTCATGCACCATTAACTCCAAGCACCGAAAAAATGATCGGACCGAAACAATTTGATTTAATGAAAGATGATGCCTTCCTAATCAACGCAGCGCGAGGCCCTTTGATCGACGAAGCAGCCTTGTACGAGGCTCTATCGAATGGGAAAATAGGTGGTGCAGGTTTAGATGTCATGGTGGATAATGAACCATCAAGGGATCATCCCTTGATGCAACTGGAAAACATACTAATAACCCCTCACACAGCTTTCTTCTCTCAAGAATCCACACTTGAGCTAGAAGAACGAGCAGCAAGCGAAGTCGTCAGGGTATACAGAAATAGCATGCCTGAGAACTTAGTCAACCCTGAAGTGTTAGAGCATCCTAACCCTAAAAGATCCTTGAAAAACTAAATCCTAGATCATCGATACGCTCTGACCACCATCGATTACGATACATGAACCGGTGATTAGTCCAGATCTATCAGAGGCAAGATAGGCAACCAAATCACCCAGTGGTTCAGGCCAGCCAAACCTGCCAAGAGGCAGATTTTCCTGTATAAAATTTTCTACAACTTCAGCTGAATTGTCATTTTGAAAACGTTCCCATGAACCTCCAGGGTGTTCAATTGAACCAGGAGCGATGGAATTAACCAATATTCCGTCTTTAGCCAAGGAAATTGCCGAATGTTTAGAGGCAGCAATTAATGCCGCTTTTGCTGACATATAAGCTATATTCCCACCGTATTCTCGTCCCCAGATAGAAGCAATATTAATAATCCTGCCCCAAGCATTACTTCTCATAGACGGTATAACATGTTGCATTAACTCAAAAGCTCCAAAAACATTTAAATCAAAGGTGCCTTTAAAATCTTCTAGAGAGGTTCCGTTAATATCATCTCTGGATCTAGTTCCCCCGGCATTATTCACGAGTATGTCTATCGGCCCAAGAGCCTCAACGACGGAAGTATGCAAATCCCCCATCATCCCAGTATCAGATACATCAGCAACTATACCCACACAGATTGCTCCAGTTTCCTCAATCTCCTTTACCGTCGTCTCTAACACCTTTTTTCTTCTACCACATATAGCAATATTCGCGCCTTCCCTGGCTAAGGACAATGCGCTTTCCCTTCCCAAACCCCTACTACCACCAGTTATTAAAGCAATTTTTCCAGTCAGTCCTAAATCCATATTAATCACCCACTTTATTGTTTTCTGCATCTTCTGGATGCAATTTCCTTAAGTTTAATACATTTATTTCTTGACTACAGGAAGGTGCTAACCTAACATTCAATCCTATTATGCTCCTTGATTTACACACTCACTCAGTTGCATCGGACGATTCCAGAGCAACGGTAGAACAATACATAAAATGGGTTAATGTGCTGCGAAGAAAAGGCAAATCAATAGATGGATTTGTTTTAACAGAGCACAGGCAATTCGACCACGATAAAAACTATGCTAGTTTAGCCTCAGATGACGGAATAATCATTTTAAAAGGCGCTGAATTAGACACAGACACCGGACATTTCCTCGTTTACGGAATTTCAGAAGAAATTACCGGTGAGTTGGATTTCTCAGATGTTAACATGAGTGCACAAAACCTAGTTGATATTTGTGACAGCTATGGAGGAATAGCAATTCCAGCCCACCCAGGCCGAGCAGGAATTGGATTTGCTGAATATTTAGATGGCGGTGTAACCGGTTTTGAAACAGTTAAATCCGTCGAGCAACTCAACGGGTCCAACAGGCCAGGAGAAGGAGAAAAAGCCGAATCTTTGATTAAGGCAAAAGGATATTTAGGAACAGGAGGAAGTGACGCTCACATAGTGAGTGCAATAGGTACCTGTATGACAAGTTTTGAAAAAGAAATAAAGAATGAATCTGATTTAGTGCAGGAACTAAGAAGAGGCCGTTTTACCGCTGTAAGACTTGAATCCTGATCGCAGATTTTGGAGTAACTAATGACAACAGATGAAGGAATCGTATACGACAGAAGTTTGCTTGGAGTGGAAACACATATTGGTACTTTCGAGCTTACCAGAGAAATGATATTAAGTTTTGCGAAATCGACAGGAGAAACGAATCCAAGGTACGTGGGGAATAATAATGGCGACGGGGATATAGTAGCCCCGCCAACGATCTGCAATGTTTTTGTTTCGGGAGTGTCCAGACCTGATATAAAACTTGAATTTGGGGAAATAAGCTTTTTCGCTGGTCAGTCTATCGAATGTAAAGCAGAAATTCGACCTGGTGATGTCCTTTCAGCTAGTACCAAATTGGACAATGTTTATGCCAAAACAGGTAGATCTGGGAAAATGGTTTTTGCTGTTTGGGAGACAAAATTTAGGAACCAGGATGATACCACCGTTGCTTTAGTAACGGAATCTTTTGTTAGAAGGAATAAAAATAGATGAAAAAGAATCTGTATTTTGAAGATGTTGAAATCGGAGACGATATTGGTCCCATAAAAAGATCCGTCACTGACGAAGACGTGATCGAATTCATTTCTGTTAGAGAAAAGAAAATCACCCCTTCAAGATTTACCTCGAAAGAAGTAGCCAACAGCGAGGGACTGCCGGAAGCCATCGTGCCAGGCCCAATGAATATAGCGCTGATGGCACAAGTTTTAACTGACTGGTCAGACACAGTTTGTCTCCTCAAAATAGACGTGGTTTTCCGACAGACAGTTCCTCACAACAAAGGCCTGACATTCAGTGGAATAGTGACAGATAAAGATGAGACTGGGGGCAGTACAAAATTAGGATGTGATGTAGTTATGGAAAATTCTGATGAAGTGAAACTCGTCATAGGAACAGGAGTAATATCACTCCCTAACAAGCCGTAGAATATGATATCGATACCTTTCGAAAAGCATACTCTCCAAAATGGTCTAGAGATCATCACCCATGTTGATAAAACAGTCCCAAGCGTAGCCGTGAATGTTTGGTATCACGTAGGATCAAAGAACGAGGTACCTGGTAAAACAGGGTTTGCGCATTTATTTGAACACGTGATGTTTGAAGGATCCCAAAATCATGATAAGGATTATTTTGGCCCTCTCCAGGAGATAGGGGCTATGGTAAACGGGTCTACAACAAACGATAGGACAAATTATTGGGAGAATTTGCCTTCAAACTACTTGGAGTTGGCATTATGGCTAGAATCGGATCGAATGGGATTCTTACTAGAGGCCCTGGACCAGGACAGATTCGATTTGCAAAGAGAAGTGGTGAAAAACGAAAGAAGGCAAAGTTATGAAAATCGGCCATATGGAATGGCTTATTTGAAACTTCAAGAACTTCTTTTCCCACCTCCACATCCTTATAACTGGCCCACTATCGGATCTCAGGAAGACTTGGATAGAGCAGGGATAGAAGATGTAAAGGAATTTTTCCGCAATTTCTATCATCCTTCCAATGCAAGTATTTCCGTGGTTGGAGACATAGACCCGGATTCAACTTTTGAGCTTGTCGACAAATATTTCGGAAATTTAATACCGGGACCTACAATCAACAGATTTCTCAAAATGGATTCTGCCCTAAAAGGGCAAACTTGGGTCACTTTAGAAGACTCTGTGCATCTTCCTAGACTTTATCTAGCATGGCCAACGACCCCTGAATTTACTCAGGAACAAGCGGCTTTAGACGTATTATCTGTCGTTATGGCCGATGGAAGAAGTTCAAGGCTGGAACGAAACCTTGTCTATGAAAAACAACTTGCTAGGGACATCCAGGCTTACCATCACGGACAAGAGATATCAGGTGAGTTCCATATAATCGCCACAGCAAATCCCGGACAAACCACAGAAGAAATCTATAAAGAAATCCGAGAATCATTAGATGAGATATCACATACACCACCATCCGACGAAGAAATGGAAAGGGCCCATAACAGAATAAGTTCGTACCATATTAGGCAACTAGAAAAAATAGGTGGATTTGGGGGTAAAGCCGATCAATTAAATCATTTCAATGTGTTGGCTGGGGATCCTGGCCTTATAGAAACCGACGTAGAAAGGTACATAAAGGTATCGGCTCGTGATGTTTCAACAGCGGCAAAATTGCTCAACAACAATTTTGTAGGCCTTACTGTTAACCCACTTAAAGACACAAACCCTTCTCCAAGACAAGTTGATAGAACTAATATCCCAAAAGCCACGGTACCCACTACATTTTCAGCTCCTCAACCAAAGGACATATTTCTGGAAAATGGGACAAGGCTGCTAGTCATTCAGCGCTCCCAATTACCGCTGACCACGGTTGGGCTATTTTTTAACACCGGGTCCGTGGAAGACCTAAAGGAAAAGCCTGGACTCTCTCAGTTTACAACGGATATGTTATCTGAAGGAACACATAGGAGAAGCAGTTCTCAAATCGCTGATGAAATGGAATTCCTTGGCTCTCAAGTGACCAAAGATGTATCAAGAGAGCACACCTTTATAGCTGTTTCTGGAATATCCGACAACACAAACCAAGAACTTAACATCTTGTCAGACATGATATTAAACCCGAATTTTCCGGAAGCTGAAATGGAACGAATACGAAAAGAGAAATTATCTGATCTCCGTTCCATCCAGGATAGTGCGGATGCTACTGCATCTGTTGCTATGAGATCTATTTTATTAGGACCTGCCACACCCTACGGCCATACTATTAGTGGGAATGAAATTAGTGTTGCCGCAATGAAAACAAATGATCTTCAAAAACACTATGAAAAAACTCTACTCACCTCTAAAAAGACATTCATTGTGGTGGGCAATATTTCACCAGATCTTGCGGCCGAATTAATAACCGAAAAATTTGGCACCTTAGCAAATCACCAAAAGCCCAAAGAAAATCAGTTTAACTCAGAGTCTCCCGCTGGCAAAGGCCCAATTGTATATCTGGTAGATCGGCCTGGTTCAGCTCAATCAATATTACGAGCAGGCCATATATCAATACCAAGAGAACATCAAGATTACCATTCCCTTGCCTTTGTAAATTACATACTTGGTGGTGATTATTCCAGTCGCCTAAACATGAATTTAAGACAAGACAAAGGATACAGTTACGGGTTCCATTCATCCATTGAATGGATGAACCCTCTTTCTATTTTAGTTGCTAGAGGAAGTGTACAAACAGACGTTACGAAAGAATCAGTCTTTGAAACATTGAAAGAATTAACTGAAATTGTCGAATTAAACCCGATTGGCCTTGAGGAATTTAGAAAGGCAAAAGAAGGTTTACTAAAAAGCGTGCCTTCTCAATTCGAGTCCAATCAACAAATTACAAATCAATTACTAAACATGGCCGCATTTGATCTGCCTTTGGATTATTTTGAGACCAATATAGAAAAAATTTCGAATTTGACACTCGATGATGTTAGAGAATCAGCTATGAAGCACATATTACCAACCGAAATAAAAATGATTGTTGTTGGTGACAGAGATAAAATTCAAAAACAATTAGAAGAATTAGGATACCCACTCTTCGTCATTGATATGTACGGCAACATCATATAAAGAGATGGAACCCTGCAAAAGTTGCGATTTCGAAAATACCGAAGGTAGCCTGTTTTGTGGTGGTTGCGGAGTTGATATAGGAATCAAATGCGACCGCTGTGGAGAAATAAACAAAAATCAGGCTTTCTGTACAAATTGTGGGCAAGTTGTTTCCAGTGATCTCGAGGCAAGATACGAATCTCAAAATCTAAGTGATACTGAAAACATCCAATATGAACCACACCAACCTGTAAATTCCGAAGACCAGTTATTGCCAAAACCGGGACAACTGGTCGACTTAATTACAGTCTCAGTTTCCGCTTACAAACAGAATTTTAAAAGTTTCCTAATATTGGCGTTAGTAAATGGCGTCCCAGCCCTCCTGATCGGTATAATCGTCCGTGCTCTCCTTGAGGCAGAAACGATTTCATTACAAGATTTGCAGCAGTATGGTGAGACTCAGCTTTCAGGAAATTTTTTTTCGGAATTAAAAACCATCCCCACATGGAAAATATTTACGATATTAATTTTTATCTTAATTAGCCCTATTGCAAAACTAATATCCGCAACTGCAATCATTGTTGGTGCTGCCCAATTCACTAACTCCCAAAAAGTTTCTCCAATCGTTTGCCTCAACTATTCTATGTCTCGACTAGGAAGACTAATAATACTTTCATTATTTCTGATCGGACTATTGATAATTCCTGTTGCATTAAGTCTTATATGGATAGGTATCCCAATCCTTATATTCTTGTTGGTACGCTGGTTGTTCGCATGGTCATCAATGGTGCTAGATAACACAGGTATTACAAGATCCATTCAGACAAGCTGGGAACTAGTGGAAAAAAGATGGTGGTCAACTTTTGGCGTATTTCTCTCCATTCTTATCCTGACGATGCTACCAATCATTCTATTAACCTTGCTTTCATCCAACCTGAAGTCAGATCTTACTTTACTTATCCTCGACGTTTTCGTTGGTGCTCTTATATCGCCATTTCAATTCATCGTAACGGGGATTTATTTTCTGTCACTCAAAAAATTCCCCAAGAGTTAAGCGTCACCGAAGATAAAATCCAAACCCCGTGTTTATTTTTGGGTAGCTATCCTTTTATAATTGACCCGACTGGACACAGCGTTAGAATCAAAAACACAAAATGATTCGACAGTTTTCTAAAATTTTTAAAAGAGGACGGTTGCGAAATGGGAAACAGATTAAAAGGAAAAATAGCGGTGGTTACCGGTGGAGGAAGAGGGATTGGTAGAGGTATTACCAAGCTGCTTGCAGAGGAAGGGGCTTCAATAGTCGTTAACGACAAAGGTACCGAAGTCGACGGAACCGGGGCATCCAACATACCAGCCGATGCTGTTGTTGACGAAATTAATTCTTCTGGCGGCAATGCTATAGCCAATTATTCAGACGTATCGACAATGGAAGGTGGTGAGAATTTAATCCAATCTTGCGTCGATAACTATGGTCAAATTGACATTCTTATAAATTCTGCTGGGTCATTAAAAGATCGCATGATTTATCAGATGACTGAATCAGATTTTGACCAGGTAGTCCGCAATAATTCTAAAAGTGTATTCACGACCACCAAATTTGCGGGAATCTTGTTTCGGCAACAGAAATCTGGAAGGATCGTAAATATGGTGGCTGATGCCGGGTTAGGTGATGTAGGACGGTCAAATTATGCCGCAGCTACTGAAGGAATTATTGGATTAACCAGAACTACTGCGAAAGATTTGGGGAAATACGGTGTTACTGCCAACGCAATATCCCCTATGGCTGAAACCAGATTATTCCCTGGTGCCGTAGATCAACACAGACTACCAGACGTATCTGCACCTTCTCGGGATGAAAGGGCCGGAATTGGGCCATCACCCGAAATACCGGTATGGTCAGGAGTGGGATCTCCAGATGAGCCTGCAAATATCGCTCCATTAGCTGTTTACCTATGCACAAATGCAGCTCCCAATATCAATGGATATGTGCTAGGCGTACGTGGAGGAAGTCTGTACGTTTATTCCAACCCCGACATTGAAAATGTAGTGAACAAATGGGGTAATTTCACAATGGAAGAGATGGATGTTTTATTTCCCAAAATGATGGGATATGGATTCTGATACCCATTTCTTCCAAACAAATTTTAATACAAATGAAAATAAAGCAAACGAAGAGGTGAAAAGGTGACTAAGAGGGTTGAAGGAAAAGTAGCAATAGTAACGGGGGCCGGTCGTGGTATAGGAAGAGAAGTCGCACTTTGGTTAGCAAGAGATGGTGCCAAAGTCGTAGTTAACGATCTTGGAGGATCACTTGATGGTACAGGCGATTCTTCCACTCCCGCAGATTTAGTAGTTGATGAAATAAAGGCTGCAGGTGGAGAAGCTGTTGCCTCATATGACTCAGTAGCAGATTTCGATAGTGCCGCAAAAATTGTTCAAAAAGCGGTAGATACCTTTGGGGCAGTGGACATACTTTGTCATCCAGCAGGCATCTTAAGGGACAGAATGATATTTAATATGACTGAGGAAGAATGGGACTTAGTATTGCAAGTACATCTGTACGGTGCCTTTAATATGGTGAGAAATGCGGTTCCTCACATGATCAACAACAGATATGGCAGAATCGTGTTATTCTCCTCCGGATCCGGATTAGGTGCCTCGGGCCAAGGTAATTACGCTGCGGCCAAGGAAGGTATGGTTGGATTCACAAGGGCTGTGTCAAAGGAACTTGAGCCCTATAACATAATGGTGAATGCAGTCTACCCTGGAGGGTCTACTAGGATGACAGATACTGTGCCCCAATCTACAACACAACTGAGACAGGACCAGAGAGAAGCCGTCGGGTTAGTAACTGCAAACCCATCAGAACCGCCTGCAGAATATAGAGATCCCGGCAACAATGCACCTAAGGTTGTCTATCTCTGTTCTGAAGCCGCAGATGGTATTACAGGACAAGTTTTTGGTACCAGTGGTTGGGCTTTATCGCTTTACTCTCCACGGCACGTAATAAAAAGTATCCATAAAGATGGGAAATGGACTTTGGATGAGTTGGATCAACTGATACCGATCTCCCTAGGAAGTGGTCTCATAAACCCCGTACCTGTTGAGCCTCCACGAAATTAGCTAATCCAATATTTAACAGACCATATGCTAAACTGAACCTGCTTCCTTGGAAAGTCTAATGTTGAGCAGGTAAGAATATGAATTGGCTAGATTTTGTGATACTAGGCATCCTTATTGTATCCATGTATTGGGGGCTCAAAACTGGAATATTCGTGGCTGGCATTTATGGAGTCGGGATACTAGTGGGCTGGAGAATTTCGGGTGAGGTGTCCCAGGCTGTTGGAGAACTTATCGGAGGGGCTCTCGGGCTAGATTCTTCTTCAGCAAAGGCTCTCAGTAAACTAAGTGGAATTAATCTCAGTGTAGATACATTTACAACTGTTGTAGCTTTTGTAATTGTACTCATTCTCACACTCATCATCATCAATATAGCCTTAAAATTTATCAGGCCTTTCCTCACAGTTATAGACGTTGCGACTCTTGGATTGAATAGAATAGCTGGCATAATTCTTGGATTGATAGTAGGTGTGATTATTTCTTCTGTAACTATTGCAGGTCTTACAAGGCTGGCATATGATTTCCATGAAATTGCCAAAATACCCGGTTCGTCTGTCATTTCAAGTGGGGAATTCATCGCCACAGATGGTATTGACGCCAAGATTGAAAATACCAGAATCTCAATAGAAACGGCGCTACTAAGTTCCAGAACGGCACCTGTTTTTGTAAAAATTCTACGAATCACCCCAGATAATGCTTTCGGAATTATCCCTACCGACTATATGACTGCGATAAAAATACTTTATTCCAAGTTACCTTAAACAAGGATGGCTGCAGCTACATCTCCTGCAATAGAATCACCAGTATTAGTTCTAAACCAAAACTATCAACCATTAAACATTTGTAGTGTCAGAAGAGCAATCGTATTAATGGGGAGAGGAAAGGCAGAGCCCGTAATAAACGGTCGAGGTGAAATAAGGAGTTCCAGCGCAGCATTTCCAATACCGTCGGTGGTGAGACTCTACTATATGGTTAAAAAGCCAATGGTAGAAAGAAGGTTATCTAGGCAGGCACTGTTTTATAGAGATAACTTCACATGCCAATATTGCGGAATCTCAACTAGGAAGCTGACCATTGACCATATTCAACCCCGTTCAAGAAACGGTAAACATACATGGGAAAATGTGGTGAGTGCATGTATGACCTGTAACCACAACAAGGCTGAAAAAACACCGCTAGAAGCCCAAATGGCCCTGCTAAAGGTTCCTTTAGCTCCGAAACCAAATCCGTATTATATTTTCTATCATAGAAAACTAGAGGATGAGTGGTCTCCATTTATACCTTGGGGAAATTAATCTATCAATAGGCTATTTGTCAGTTTATGGATGTAGCGACCGGAAGGTTTAGCATTAAATTGTCCAAAACAAGGCTTGGAGTAACGTTTTTCTTCAAATGATCGAAAGTGATTCTGATAAGTCTTAAAATATTCAGAATATCTGTGGTTGATAACATTCTAGAAAACTCATGAACCTGTTCTTTTTGGGAAATATTCACTATCTCTCCTTTTCTCCCACTGCCAGAAAGCAATACATCTCTAGTCCAGGTCATTGCGGTATCCAAAAACTCGTATACTTCATCTCGATCGCGAAAAAACTGAGTGGACAAATCCCTCGATAGTTTGAACCTTTGTTCCAAACTATCGGTTAGGCACCCCATAAACTGATTTAATTTATCTTCCCACATATGTAATATTTCAGGGTTAATAGCTGCTTGATAAGCCCATTCCGGTCTCCCGCGAGAAAGCCTTGCGATCTCCCGTATAGGGACATCGGCTCCTAATCCACATTCGTTTAAATATTCCAGTATTTCTAATTCATCAACCGGCTCCAAATTAAAAACCTGACATCGCGACACAATAGTACTCAGAAGATTAGATGCATCACGCGCCAACAATATAATTACAATATCATCAGGAGGTTCTTCTAACGTTTTTAAAAGAATATTGGATTGTTCTGATCTCATACTTTCAATGGATGCGATAATAAAAATACGAGTGCGGCCTTCATATGGTTTACGGTGAACCTGCTTTAGAAAATCTTCTCTTAATTGGTCGATAGTGACCATTGTAGAAGTTCGACCCACACCATCCAAATCTTTTTTTACATCATAAATAAATACATCCGTGTGATTATTGGAATCGATACGTATGCATTGGTTACATGATCCGCAAGGCCCGGAAGAGCTAGGCATTTCAAGACAGTTCGCAACTTTTGCTATATCTCGTGCAAAAGTGACTTTTCCAATCCCATCCATACCACAAATCAGATACGCATGTGAAAGTCTATCTAACGAGACAGCTCTTGAAATACGATCTATGGAACTAGATTGACCAATAGTTTTCCAGGCCACTTTATATTCCTTAACCAAGTATGCTTTTTTTACCGAGGTGGTCGGCTGTATAGGCCATCCAGCAATGATTCATTTCTGAAAATAACACAAGCCAAATTAGCTACTATAATATAATCTATAGAGTAAATTTAATCACCCACAGGTTGCTAACTACGATGCAGCGAAATTCTATCGGTAAAGACCATCAGTTAACAGTTAGAATGCTAATAATTGGATTGATGCTGGTGATGGCCTACTTAGCTCTTTTTGGATTACTTCTAATTTCAGGTATGAATCCCGTTTTTGTGTTTGTGATTGGGATTGGGATGGTACTTTTCCAATACTTTATGTCCGATAAACTTGTTCTGAAAACAACTGGAGCCAAACCTGTTACTAAAGAAGAGCAACCCAAGTTACATGAAATTATAGAGAGACTATCAAAAATAGGCGGCATTCCAAAACCACGTACAATCGCCATAATGGACACGGAAGCGCCAAACGCATTCGCTACCGGCAGGAGCCCAAAGCATGCCACTGTTGCTGTCACACAAGGGCTGTTGAATAAGCTGAATGATGAAGAATTAGAAGGGGTGATAGGCCATGAGCTAGCCCACATTAAGAATCGGGATATGATGGTTATGACTTGGGCAAGTTTGATAGTAGTGATAGCTGGGTTTTTAATGCAAATGCTCTTCTGGATGAGTCTATTCGGGGGGGTTGGAGGTCACAGACGACAAGGCAATGGCGGCCAAGCGATGGCTATGATGATGGTTCTATATATTGGAGTAATAATAATCTACTTCATCAGTCAATTACTGATAAGTACCCTTTCAAGATACAGAGAACTCGCAGCTGACAGGGAAGGTGCAATCATAACTGGTAGTCCTACCAATCTTGCATCTGCCCTCCAGAAAATTAGCGGGCAGATAGCACAAATTCCAGAAAAAGATCTCCGCCGAGTGGAACACGCCAACGCATTTTTCATAATCCCAGCATTACAAGGAAATGCCATTGCATCCTTGATGTCCTCCCACCCACCTACAGAAATGAGGGTGGCACGATTAATAGAAATGCAAAGGCATAATTGGCACCTTCTCAGATAGTAGGGAACCCGTGAGATTATTCAGAACTCTTTTTAAAAATTCAAATAGACTTGGATCGGATGAATCTGACATTCTTTCTACGATCCTGCGAGTCACCAATCAATCTACCGGCGGTGAAAAAGATATAAATCTCTCAGGGGCAGCGACATTGCTGCTAAACACTAATGAACATCCTTTTTTCACCGATATAAATACATCCCTAAAAGAGTTGGACAAAGAATTATTTGTGTCAACAATAAGAACACCCCTGCGGGGTTTAAAATCCGACATGTACAACAGTTGCTGGATAATATTCGAAAATTACAATAATCAAAAAATGGTTGATGATATAAATTCTGTTAGCTCCCATATAGCCAATCTGGGTTTGGGTAATAATATGACGGCCGCAATTTTAAAAGGCACCATAAAAAATCAATCATTTTATTGGATATGCAACTACAGGACATCAAAATTCTATCCCCTAGCACCATTGGAAAATGATATAAGAGACAATGAATTGGAAATGAAAATCGGGAGCCTGCTAGCTTCTATGGCAATCCCATTGGAACCACATGAAAATTGGTATTCTCTATCTGATATACCTATCTAGAACTTCAATTTTATTAGAAAAATAATTTATATGCTGCCACAATCCCCAGAGGTATCGTAAGAATCAGTAAAAAGAGCACCAGTAAAGCTAAAGTAGAGTCCCCACCGACCAAATGCTTTACCGTATCTATTAACCAGCTCATTAGCTCAGGGTCTCCTGGCTCTGAATGGTGACTCAAAATCGTAAACAAAAAAGGCATATCCAACCCACCCAAACTCTTAATTTAGCTATAGAATAAAAAGCACCAACTAAAATTTTATTATATTTTATTACTAATTCCATGAATTGAAGATTATTTCAGTGAATTTATGTCATTATTAGGGGCCTCACAACTAAATCTACATTATGCAGATATTGAAATTTTCTCTGATGTTACTTTGCAGGTAAATGAAAAGGCCCATATCGGTATAGTCGGGCCAAATGGAAGCGGAAAGACTTCTCTGATTCGAGTTTTGCTGGGAATGCAGGATTTCGATGGAGGAGATATTTTCAAATCTGACTCTCTTCGGGTGGGGTATGTCCCACAAACAGCATTACAGTCCGGAACTGGGACTTTAAAAGATCAAATCAGTCAGGCTTTCCAACATTTAATTCAATTAGAAAAAGATATGGAAGCCAGCGCTTTCGCCATACAAGACTCAGAGGGAGTCTACAGAACACAGGCTGAAAAAAAATATTCGATTCTTTTGGATGAATATGAGTCGTTGGGTGGCTATGATTACCAAAATAGAATGGACAGGGTCGTAGATGGAGTTGGTTTAAGTGACACCATTCTTGACACCTTAGTATCAGATGCAAGTGGGGGTGAGAGAACACGAGCTGCTTTAGCAACTGCACTATTAGCAGACCCAGACCTTTTGGTTCTAGATGAGCCAACAAACTATTTGGATTTTAAAGGGCTCGAGTGGCTTGAGGATTTTTTAAACAGATCAATCAATGCATTTATGGTTGTTTCACACGATAGATTTTTCCTGGATCGTGTAGCTTCCGAAATCTGGGAAATAGATAATTGTCGCTTGAAAACGTACCGCGGAAATTATTCGAAGTACAAACTCCTTAAATCTGAAGAGGATGCCAGATTTGCCAAGGAGTATATTCGGCAACAAGAATATATAAAAAGAGAGCAGAATTTCATTGCTCGATATCATGCTGGACAAAGATCTAAAGAAGCTCGAGGAAGAGCAAAAAGACTCGGGAAAATAGAAAGAATAGAAGCTCCATCTAATGAGCAAAACGTGTCTATTACCTCGGGATTTGCAACTCGTACAGGACAAACCGTAATTAGCACCAACGGATTAAAAGTCGGGTTTTCAACCGAGCAACACAGCGTCCAATTATTTGAAGTCCCTGACATCAAAATAGAACGAGGAACTACCACAGCAATAATCGGAAATAATGGTATAGGTAAAACTACATTATTAAAAACAATTATCGGAAGCACCCCGGCTTTGTCTGGTTCATCAAATCTAGGCCATAACGTAAAGGTAGGATATTTCCGTCAAGGCTCCGATGAAATACCTAGTCATATGACTGTGCTCGAGGCATTGTTAGAAATTAAAAATTTGTCTATAGGTGAAGCAAGAAGCTTCCTTGCCCGATTCCTTTTCACAGGAGAAGAGATTTACGACCAAGTATCTTCCTTAAGCGGAGGAGAAAGAGGAAGATTAGCTTTAAGTAGACTACTCATAACTGAACCAAATGTTCTCGTGCTAGACGAACCAACTACGCATCTCGACATATTAAGTCGCGAAGCACTTGAAGCGATGCTGCAGGCATTTGGCGGGACTACCATATTTGTGTCACATGATCGTCATCTCATATCTCTTTTAGCCAACAATCTTTTAATAATAGCTGAGGGATCTGTGCGGCATTTTTCAGGCTCTTACCAAGATTTACTAAAGGAATCTAATTCCAACAGTTCAACAAAAGAAGAAGAAAAAGAAAAACCTGTCCAACTGCCTCCATCCAAGAAAACGTCGAAGACGAAATCTACACCAAAATTAAACGACACCACCCTCAACCGTAAACCTGCTTCACGGAAAGAAGATCATGAGAAGCTGATATCTGATTTGGAATCTCAAATTAAGAGTTTGGAAAGTGAGCTTCAAGAGGCATCTAACACTGGCAATATGGATAGCATAACTGTGATAGGTAAAGAACACGCAAAATTGAATCTCAAACTAGATAGAGCTATAAGTAGATGGATCGAATGAAATCAGTCTAAACGGGATTCATGTCTTATTGCCGAACAACTCATAGTTGTGAGTATAGGATTGATAGTCGTTTATATCCAATCGAACTTGACCAGTTTCAAAGTCAATTCGGTTTAAACGAGACCTGTAGTTTTCAAAAACAGGTTTTAACCCTAATGTATCATCATTAATCTCTAGCAACTCACCTTTCAATGTGTTTGAAAATAAAACTGGATGCCCCCCTTTGTTCTTATATCTAGGCGAACTTATCAGCATTCCACTTGCCTCATGTTCTTTTATAATCCGGGCGACAATATGACCTTCTGTTGGTTGATCAACACCTATCAACAAAAAACCATTTGAATCTTTTGCTGCCGAGAGAATACCCTGTTTTATAGTTGAAGCTCGGCCTATCTTATAGTCAATGTTACAGGTTAAAGTGATTGATAAATTTTCAGGAAATGTATTCTGAATCTCATCTGATATTCTGGCACATTCATAACCAAGAACGATCACCACATGGCCACAGCCCCCCTTAAGCAAAGCTCTTATTTGATGACAAATTAAGCTAGTATTCCGCCACGGTAAAAGCGCCTTGACAGTACCCATCCTTGTGGAAAACCCTGCAGAAGTCACGATACCTGTAATTGACAAATTTAATGACCTATGTTGCCTCTGCAAAGGTCTTGGAATCTTGATTCACTTTTACTTTGATTCGATCAATCTGCTTTTTATCCAGTTTCATCGGTACTCCAGAACCTCCAAATCTGAACATAAGGATCTCAGACATTATACTGATTGCAATTTCTTCCGGCGTACGAGCCTTTATGTCTAATCCGATTGGAGATCGTATCTCATTGAGGCGATCATATTCCAATCCTGCTCGAATAAGGTCCTCATAAATCAATATAGTTTTTCTTTTGCTGCCCATCAATCCTACATATTTTGCGGATGTTTTGGCAGCCGCCAATAGAGCGACGTTATCGTACCTATGACCCCGAGTAGCAACTACAATGAAAGTATTGGGGTTAATTGGCAATTTCGGTAAAGCTTGTTCAGGAGTCTCAGAGATTATTATATCTGCCTCTGGAAAACGGTCGTCATTTGCAAATTCTTCTCTATCATCGGTAATGAAAAGTCTAAACTCCAAAGGTTTCGCCAAAGAAGCAAGTGCTCGAGCAACATGACCTCCACCGCAAATAACCAGTTGCGGCGGCGTTGTATAGGCTTCAATGAAATACTCAGTCCCTGATTTTGTCGTGACATAGTCGTTTCTCCCATGTGCCATGAGTGCAAAGGCTTTATTCCTAGCTTGACCATCTTCTTCTTCATCACCAATAGAACCTTCATATTCCCCGTTTTCCCGGACAAATAATTTATCTCCGATTTTTGAATGGCCTTTTTCTCCACTTCTCACCACAGTAGCCAAAGCCACTGCACCAGATCCAGAATAAGCCTTATTTATTTCAGAGGCGTAAGGAAGATAGGTATCTGGTGAATAAATCGGGTCTATTAAAAAATACATAGTCCCGCCACAGATTAGCCCATCTTCTGCAGCTAATTCCTCGTTTAACTCATACTCACGGTATTCCGTTCCTCCACCTTCCTGCATCAATTGTTTCGCAGCGAACCAAATGTCACCCTCCACACATCCTCCGCCTAGTGTTCCCGTCCCAGAACCGTCTTCTCGCACTAGTAATTTTGCCCCAGATTTTTGTGGAGTAGACCCTTTTGTCCGGACGACTGTAGCCACGACAACTTTTTCTCCGCTAGCTAATCTTTCTATCGCATCATTAAATACTTCGTGCATCTAGCCTCCAGGTTCTATTGAAAATAGATCTAAAGTTTCTCATAAATCCACCGATGCTAACCCTATCAAGCACTGATATTAAGATCAAACTTACCGGCATAGAAATAATACAACTATAATACTCTTGAGTAACAACGTTTCCGAATCAATAAACGCGAGAATTTAATGGTAAACAGGGAAACACAAAAGATACCTCTATTTCCCCTTAGTACAGTCCTTTTCCCCGGTGGTACTATTCCACTTCAAATTTTTGAAGATAGGTACCATTCCATGGTGCAAGACTGTCTAGATACTGACTCTAAATTCGGAATTGTACTTATAAAAGAAGGCCAGGAAGTCGGAGGTAACGCCGTTCCTCACAAGGTCGGAACTTTAGCCAAAATCACCAAAATAAGAAAGCTTTCCCAAAACCGTCTCTATTTAACTGCGGTAGGAGAAACACGTTTCAACATAATTGAATTAATCCAAAATAAAACTTACCTAGAAGGGTTGGTAGAAATACATAGTCCCTCTACTGAGGAAGACATAGAAGAGCAATCATTGAAAGAAGCAAAAACTGCTGCTTCCAGGCATTTGAAGGCGATCGTATCCATGAATGGGGGGTGGGTTAAAAAAGTACAGACGCCCCTACCGACAGATCCTGATCAGCTATCTTTTTTCCTGGCACAACTAATTCAGGGCTCTAACAAAGTCCGCCAGGCGATACTTGAAGAAACATCCATAGAAAAAAGAATTGAGATATGCCTATTTCACCTATTAACCGAATCAAAAAGCATATGCAGTACTCTTAACATAGATTTGCTGTTCAAATTTAGCAGAAATTAGCCGATAGGGCTCACTTGACTGTTAAGAGTCTAGGGCTCCTTCCTTAGACAAGAAATTCGCGAGTCGGCTAATACCTTCAGTTATTTCGTCAGGTTTATTGTAGCCAAAACATAGCCGTATGTGATCCTTACCTGAAGTTCCATCCGGCGAATAGTTGATACCGGGATGAAATCCTACATCTATCTCCTCGACTGATCTCTTGTTCAGAGCAACCATATCAGAACCCTCTTTCAATTTTACCCAGATGTAAAGTCCGCCATCAGGATCACTCCATTTTGCGCCTGTACCAAAGTTTTCGCCCAAAGCCGAAAGCATGGCATCTCTTTTTGTCCTCTGAATATTATTAATTTCCTCAATATGGGCATCCAAATATTTCCTTGCATATTTTTCAACGGCCATCGCTGTGAATTCACTCACACGGCCACTTTTAACACCCATTACTCTATCCAAAATTAATTGTGGAGCAGTCATGTATCCTAGACTCATACCAGGAGCAATGGTTTTTGAGAAAGACCCGACATACATCACACTGTTTGTATCATCAAGATTAACAATAGATGTGGGGAGCTCACCGTCGTATCTATTATCTGCATAGCAATCATCCTCTAATATCGGCACCCCATATTTTTGAGTCACTGCCAATATTTGTTTTCGCCTACTCTCAGGTATAGTCCATCCTTGTGGGTTTTGAAAGGTAGGAATTAAATAAACGAATTTCGGTTTGAGGCCAGCCCTTATAGCTTTCTCAATTTCTTTATCTAATACCTCAGGGTCCATACCATTTTCATCAGAGGCAACCCCTCTTATATCTGTCAGATGTCTCCTCAAGGTGTTCAAAGTCCCGCCGTATACAAAACTATCTGTTATAACGACGTCTCCAGGATTCAAAAGTACCGCGCAAATCATGTCTATAGATTGTCCGGAACCATTCCCTAAAATAATGTCGTTTTCTGTTACTTGTATATCTCGATCTCTCCCGATTTTTTCAGCAACGTATTGCCTGAGTGGAGTATTCCCTTGTGGGTGAGGATAAACAGCCAGTTCTGAACCAGATTCTGCTAAAGCCTCTTTAAGGCATTCTAAAATTTCAGCGTGAGGCAAAGACACAGGGTCTGGGTATGCAACAGCAAAATCGTATTTCCCTTTTTTTTCCGGGGTAACTCGAATTGTCTCTGGGACATGAGTTGCCAATATATTTTGAAAATCAAATGCCATTATTCTTCTCCTGATATACATTAAGTGCTATAGTCATCAATAGGAAGGGAATACATTCCAGCCTGGAGATACTAGCTTTTTAAGCCAACCTATTCAAGTTGATTCAGTCTTCTACGACAATACGCAACCTTTTGTTAATTCGCCCTTTGCTTTCATGGCCCACTACTCTTATCTTCCCTACTTCCCCCGTATTACGAACATGAGTTCCACCATCTGCCTGCAAATCCAAACCGGAAATATTTACTATTCGGATTTCTGAGATAGTAAGAGGCAGCTTATTTATTTTCATTCTGATTAGATCTGGAATTTTGAAAGCCTCTTCCCTAGGAAGATTAGATACGTCTATGTTTCTTTCTGCCAAAACCTCTTTATTAATAAGCATTTCGATATCAGATGCAAATCCTGACGACATTTCTTTAAGTTCGAAATCCATACGCGCATGAAGCGGAGTCATGTTGCCTCCGGTTACTTGGGCTCCAAAATCTCTCCACACGACTCCGCATAAAATATGCAATGCTGTGTGTGTTCTCATTAGCTGATATCGTTTTACCCAATCGATCCTACCTATGATAGGGGTTCTGAGATCAGGGATCGGTCCATCAACTTTATGGACCAATTTACCTTCAATTCTCGCTACTTGGGAAATATGAGAAGATTGGCCCTCCCATTCAATTACTCCCGTGTCGCAAGGCTGTCCACCCCCCCCGGGATAAAAACCCGTTCTGTCTAATACGATTCCTGATTCTATTACGTCTGTTACAGTGGCCTCAAATTCCTGCAAATAGCTATCTTCGTAGCATAAAACTTCAGTCATGTGTATTAGGTAATTCCCTTATCTATGAGGTTCCTCATTGGTAAATACAAGGCTCCCCGCTGCCATAAACATTCCACCAACTCCCTGACAAAATGAAGTTTTTACCCCATCGACTTGGTGAGCTGCCTCTCCTCTCACCTGTCTTACAGATTCCTGTATGGCATACATTCCATACATGCCGGAATGAGTGTAAGAAAGTCCTCCCCCATTCGTATTCATAGGCAGTTTGCCCCCCGGAGAAGTATTACCCTCTTCAATAAAAGATCCTGCCTCGCCTCTTTTTACAAAACCTAAATCTTCGAGACCATATATAGGCAAATGGGCAAAGGCGTCGTACACCATTAAATGATCTACATCATCGTGTGTAACACCTGCTTCCTCAAAGGCTTTTTTGCTCGAAGTTTTAAAAGCTGCCGAAGTGGTCATATCATACATTTGACTTATAATAGGACTCTCAACAGATTCCCCAGTGCCTATTACGTACACTGGTTTAGTAGGAAAATCCTTGGCCCTGTCAGCACTAGTAATTATTAATGCACCACCTCCATCAGTGACTAAACAACATTCGAGCAGGTGAAATGGATAGCAAATAATCCTGCTATTGATGACATCTTCGATTGTGATAATGTCCCGGTACATGGCTCGAGGAACTTTGTTGGCCCATTTACGCTGTGCAACAGGAACTGATGCTAATTGTTCGTGTGTTAGACCTGTTTCTTTCATGTAACGAAGCACACCCATGCCAAATTGAGTGGTAGGACCTGCTACCCCATATATTGATTCAAACTGACCTGGAAACGAGCTATCTCTTCTGCCCCCAGGCGTGGAAGCGACATCTCCTATACGTGCTGTCTGTTCCCCAACTCTATTTCGCCCGCTCTCAGCCATAGCCACTAATACTGTTTCACATAAACCGCTTGCGATAGCTGCTGCTGCATGGCGGACATGCACTAAAAATGAAGTGCCTCCGACTTGGGTGTTATCTATCCATTTAGGTACTATGCCCAGATAATGAGCTAATGCAGCAGGGCTCATGGTTGTGGCAATTCCGTCGATTTCATTTTTGTCTATGCCGCAATCGTTAATAGCATTCACTGATGCATCAACATGAAGTTGAAACGCTGTTTTATCCGGTATGGAGCCTAACTCTGTCGTCTCTGAAGCTCCAACTATCGCGGCTTTATATCGTAATGAATCCATTTTAACCTTCCTGTTTTTCAGTTCAAATAATGGTGGCTACACTTAAACTGGCTCCCACTTAGGAATCGCAATTTCATCACTGACATCATCAAACACAACTTTTAATTTCATGTCTAGAATAAGATTTTCTGGGGTGTTTTCTATTCCTACTATATTGGTCATCATCCTAGGGCCTTCATCAAGCTGAACAATTGCTATCGCATAAGGAGCATCTTCCTCGAATCCCGGGACCGGACGATGATTGATCATATAAGAATAAAGGGTTCCCAAGCCTGTTGTTTTGAACCACTCAAGATTGTCTGATAAACAATTAGGGCAATTCATTCGAGGGTAAAAAAACGGCTTATTACAGTTCAAACATTTCTGTATCCAAAGCTCATGTTGCTTTGTCTTTTCCCAAAAAACATTTGATTCGGGTGTTGGCACCGGAATCGGTTTGTTGTAACCACTACTCATATCTTTAATACTCCTTTTTATAAATGCTACGAATTTAAAGGTTAAATAATTTATGTGGAAAGCAATATTTCGATTGTATTGACGATTAGCATTCTAGGTCAATAAACACTGACAGATTAATAGAATTTCAACATCAATATCAAACAGTGAAATGTTAGAATCAGACGATAACCCTTTTGAGACAACCAATTTAAGAGCGTGCGATGTCCCCTAAATCCGGTCCTATAAAAAATATAGTGGTGAAAGGTGCTAGAGAACACAATTTAAAAAATGTGGATGTCACTATTCCCAGAAATAAACTTGTTGTTATTACAGGGGTATCAGGATCAGGAAAAAGCTCCTTAGCGTTTGACACGATTTACGCAGAAGGTCAACGCAGGTATGTGGAGTCATTATCCGCCTATGCCCGTCAATTTCTTGGCCGGATGGACAAGCCAGACGTTGATTATATTGAGGGACTTTCACCGGCAATATCAATAGACCAAAAGGGAACATCGCATAATCCTCGTTCTACAGTCGGAACAGTTACCGAAATATTCGATTATCTCCGGTTATTATTTGCACGAGTAGGTAAACCTCACTGCTACAAATGCGGAAGATTGGTACAAAGACAAACCGTTCAGCAAATAGTTGATTCCATCACTGGATTACCCGTCTCTAGCCGGATACAAATATTATCTCCGGTTGTAAGAAGAAGAAAAGGGGAACACAAGGAAGTGTTTGAATCGGCAAGGAAATCAGGATTTGTACGAGTACGTGTTGACGGTGAAATAAGAGACCTTAGTGACAATTTTGAGTTAGACAAACAAAAATGGCACAGCATTGACATTGTTGTAGATCGACTTGTGATCACTGAAAAGATGGACATAGTAAGAATAAGTGATTCCACCGAGGCAGCACTAAGACAAGCCGAAGGAATTGTACTTGTAGATATTTCCGGAAAGGACGAAATGATATTTTCGGAAGAATTTTCTTGTGTTTATTGCAATGTAAGCCTTGGCGAAATTGAACCTAGAACTTTTAGTTTTAACAACCCACATGGAGCTTGTTCTACATGTACAGGCCTAGGGTTCAAAATGGTTGTCGATCCTGAACTAGTAATTCCTGATAAAACAAAAACTATTGAAGAGGGTGCCATAGAAGGCTGGTCAAAGGGAGGGTCACTGTCTTCTTGGCACATGAGCCAATTGAATTCTTTGTCCGAAATAGATAGTTTCCGAATCGATGTTCCGGTTCAGGAACTTGAGCCTCAAACAATGGATATGATTCTAAATGGTACCAAGACCAAAATTAAGATGTCTTATCGAAGTAGAAGAGGCAGAACATTCCGATGGAACCGACGCTTCGAAGGAGTTATTGGAAATTTAGAACGGAGATATACAGAGACAGAATCAGAAAATGTGCGTAAGGACATAGAGAGGTATATGACATCGCTTCCTTGCCAGGGATGTTCAGGGCAACGTTTGAAACCAGAGTCCTTGGCAGTCACGATCGGAAATGAAACAATCATGAGTGTGTCTGACAAATCCATTTCAGAAGCAGCTGATTGGATTGCCTTACTTGAAAACCCAAAAACTCTTTCAATTAGAGATAAAACAATAGCTTCACAAATTTTGAAAGAATTATCTGGCAGGCTGCAATTTCTGCTCAATGTAGGCCTCGACTACCTAACACTTTCACGTACTGCTTCCACTTTGAGTGGTGGGGAAGCCCAAAGGATACGACTCGCAACGCAGATAGGGTCCGGTCTAATGGGAGTGCTATATGTTTGCGATGAACCATCTATTGGTCTGCATCCTGCAGATGATTATAGGCTCATAAACACATTAAAAGGGCTTAGAGACGTTGGTAACACTGTCTTAATTGTGGAACATGACGAGGCAATTATGCGAGCAGCTGACCATATTGTGGATCTAGGGCCGGGTGCGGGGGAACATGGCGGTGAGATAGTCGCCTCAGGAAGTGTTAGCAAGATTATGGCCTCCAAGAATTCGCTCACTGGACAATATTTATCTGGTAGAAAAGTAATCGAAACACCCCAGACTAGAAGACTATGCAATGGAAAATATCTAGAAATTGAAGGTGCTGAACAAAACAATTTAAATTCGATAGATGTAACAATTCCCCTCGGTATATTGGTATGTATCACGGGTGTTTCAGGGTCCGGTAAAAGCACCTTGATTAACGAAATACTATACAAACGCTTATCACAACACTTCTACCGAGCTAAGGATCGACCAGGTAAATTCAGAAGTATTAAAGGCCTTGAGAACATAGACAAAGTTGTTAATATTGACCAATCACCGATCGGAAGAACTCCGAGAAGTAATCCTGCTACATACACAGGTACGTTTACCCCGATACGAGAGATTTTCGCACAAGTACCTGAAGCGAGAAGTAGAGGCTACAAACCTGGTAGATTCTCCTTTAACGTCAAAGGAGGAAGGTGTGAAGCCTGCTCCGGTGACGGTTATATCAACATAGAGATGCAATTCCTACCTGACGTTTCTGTTCCCTGTGAAGAATGCCAAGCAACCAGGTATAACAGGGAAGCGTTAGAGATAGAATACAGAGGTTTAAGCATCTCGAATGTCTTGCAATCAACGGTGACCGAAGCACTGACCATTTTTTCTAACATACCCAGAATAAAGACAAAATTACAGACCTTACAGGACGTGGGGCTTGGCTATATCAAATTGGGGCAGCCGGCCACACAGTTGAGTGGCGGTGAGGCTCAAAGAGTCAAGTTAGCAACAGAGCTTTCAAAAAGAGCTACTGGGCAAACCTTGTACATTCTGGATGAGCCGACGACAGGGCTTTCTTTCGAAGATTGTTCTCAATTATTAAAAGTACTACAGCGGCTTGTCGATACAGGAAATTCAGTTGTCTTAATTGAGCATCATCTCGATCTAATCAAAAGTGCCGATTGGATAATAGATCTTGGCCCGGGGGCGGGAGATAAGGGGGGGGATTTAGTATATGAAGGAACTCCTGAAAATGCCACCCGACACGAAGGTTCGTATACTGGAAAATATCTCAAAAACGTATTGCCATAAATACATTTGTGATGGAAAGGGTAAATCTTATTCCTTTATTGTTTATAGACAGTTAATCCTTCAGTAGTTAAGCCCTAGTGATATAAATTGCCCTAACCACAAAAATGAGGAATAAATAATAAATATACTCGGTATATTGATAGGGGTGCGTTGAAGATTGTTAGCCTGAAATCCATATGTTAGACTTGAGCCGAAATTCGGCCCCATCTTGAATGGGCAGGGTAGCCGAAAATAAGGCTAACAACAAAGGGTAAAGCTAACAAAGGGTGCTGGATAAGAAGGTGCCCTGGCAAAGGAGGAAATCTCTTGAAGTGGATTGATTATGAAAATGCCAAAACGGTGGATGAGGCTATAAAGATCCTCTCCCAATCAGGCGGGAAAGCTCGTCTTATGGCGGGTGGTACAGATTTGATTGTTCAATTGAGGGTTAAAGACCCAAGGGTGGACGCAGATATTGTCGTAAATGTTAAAGACATACCAGAACTAAATGAGCTTAGCTATAGCGCAGAGAAAGGGTTGACCATTGGTGCAGCTGTTCCCTGTTACAAAATTTATAACGATAACAACGTTATAAATCACTATCCTGCATTAATTGATTCTGCTTCATTAATTGGTGGTACTCAAATACAAGGTAGAGCCTCTCTAGGAGGCAACCTGTGTAATGCAGCCCCAAGCGGGGACTCAATCCCCAACCTTGTGGCACATAACGGGGTAGCTACCCTAGTAGGTCCGAATGGCACACGTGAAGTTGCAGTGGAGGACGTTTGCATCGGACCACGACAAACATGTATCGAAAAAGATGAGATATTGGTTTCTATTAACCTTCCTAACCCCGGCGAAGGATTCGGTGCCAACTACATCAGATTTATCCCTAGAAATGAAATGGATATAGCTGTGGTAGGTGCTGGTGTTTCGGTAAATATTGCTTCTGGGAAATTCACTGCAGCCAAGGTCAGTTTGGCATCGGTCGCCCCTACTCCAATTTCGGTACCAGAAGCGATTAGCGCGCTGGTAGGGGAATCAGTAGGAGAAGGTCCAATACAAAATGCAGCCAACGCGGCAAAGGAAGCAGCAAAACCTATTTCTGATATGAGAGGAACGATAGAATACAGAAAACATTTATGCGAAGTTCTTACTCGCCGGGCTCTTAATACGGCGGTAGACCGCGCACAGGGAGGCAAATAATGCCAGGAAAGACTCACGTACAAACCACAATAAATGGGGAGCAAGTCGACTTTTTGTGTGAACCTCGCCAGAGCCTGCTTGAATGTCTTAGGGACGTTATAGGTCTGACAGGAACAAAGGAAGGTTGTAATGATGGTAACTGTGGTGCCTGCACCATCAACATGGACGGCAGGGTAGTAACTTCGTGTCTAGTCCTTGGAGTTGAGGCCGAAGGAGCTAATATAGAGACAATTGAGGGAGTTGCAGACGGGAGCAATTTACACCCATTGCAACTTGCATTCTTAGAAAATGCCGCTCTTCAATGTGGCATTTGCACCCCTGGATTTATCGTGTCCTCAAAAGCTCTGTTAGAACAAAACCCCGACCCGTCAGAGCATGAAATCCGCTTCTGGCTAGCCAACAATCTTTGTAGATGTACCGGCTACGACAAAATAATAAGAGCTGTACAAGATGCGGCAAAAAAAATGCAGGAGGCCTAATTAAAATGACAACTGCAGACTACGAAAGAAACATGATTCTATCCAACGTGGACTATAAAGTCATAGGAACGAGGCCAGTCCGACATGACGGAGCGGACAAGGTCACTGGGAGAGCCATTTACGGAGCTGATTTTGATGCCTCTGGGCTTCTGCATGGCAAAATTCTGAGAAGCCCTCACGCTCACGCTAGGATTGTGTCCATAGACACAAGCAAAGCGGAGGCGCTTGAAGGTGTGAAAGCTGTTGCTACTACAGCAGACTTCCCTCAGAAAGATGGCAATAAGTGGCTTAGAGATAACATACTGGCAAGTGATAAGGCTCTTTATGCCGGCCATGCAATTGCTGGAGTTGCTGCAGCAAGTCCTCATGTTGCGGAAGAAGCCCTTGCACTCATAGAGGTAAAATACGAAGTTCTGGAACCCGTTTTAACCACTCAAGAAGCTATGGCAGAGGGCGCACCCATATTGCATGAAGGTTTAACAACTCAAGAATTGGGAGAGGATTCCGGCGTTGTTAGTAACACTGCTAATCATTTCCAGCACGTAAAAGGTGACATAGGAAAAGGGTTTAAGGATGCGGACGTAATAGTGGAGAGGGAATATGACACCAAGACAGTCCATCAAGGATACATAGAACCTCATAGCGGCACAGCATTATGGGGCCCAGACGGTAGGCTACACGTATGGTGTAGCACTCAAGGCTCTTTTGTCGTAAGGGACAGCCTAGCAGACCTTCTGGATATGCCAGTATCGAAAATTCGCGTAACACCGACTGAAATTGGCGGAGGATTCGGAGGCAAAATACCTATTTATGTCGAACCAGTAGCCGCGATTTTGTCCAAAAAAACTGGTGCTCCCGTGAAAATAGTTATGAGCCGAAAAGAAACATTTGAAGGATCAGGTCCTACTCCAGGCTCAAACATAAAAATAAAACTTGGCGCAAAGTCAGATGGAACAATCACCGCTGCCCACGCTTGGATGGCAATGGAGGCAGGAGCTTATCCAGGGTCTCCAGTTGGAGCAGCAGCTCAATGTGTTTTCTCTACTTATGATATAGAGAATGCTCTTATTGACGGATATGACGTTGTTGTGAATAAGCCTAAGACAGCAGCATACAGGGCGCCTGGAGCACCCAATGCGGCCTTTGGAATGGAACAGGCTATGAACGAGCTTGCCGGCAAGCTTGGCATGGATCAAATAGACCTGCGACTGAAAAATGTTGCGGTAGAAGGAACTCGCCGGCCTGATGGACCGGTTTTCAGACGTATTGGCGCGAAAGAAGTTTTAGAGGCCATGAGGGACCATCCACACTACCAAACAACTAAACCTGATGGTCACGGAAGAGGTGTCGCCATAGGTTTTTGGTTCAACATTGGTTTCGATTCCGCCTGCAACATAGCAGTCAATTCAGACGGTTCAATCAACTTAACGGAAGGATCCACTGACATAGGGGGGTCGAGAACGTCCATTGCTATGCATGCAGCCGAGGTATTAGGAATTCCAGTGGAAGATGTCAGACCTTCAGTTGTTGACACAGACACAATAGGTTTTACAGCTGTAACCGGTGGAAGCAGAACCACTTTTGCTACAGGGTGGGCAGCCTACGAAGCAGCACAGGACGTCAGGACACAATCAATTGAGAGGGCGGCTACTATTTGGGATGTCAATCCAGATAGCCTAGATATGGAAGACGGCGTTATCAGTTCAAAAACTGACTCTGAACTAAAAATGACCTTTAAGGAACTTGCCTCACAGATGAGTGACACTGGTGGAGGTATAACAGGAAGAGCGGCTGTAAATCCGAAAGGAGTTGGTGGCTCATTCGCGGGAAACATAGTTGATGTATCTATAGATGGCGAGACCGGTAAAGTTACTGTTGAAAGATTTACATGTGTACAAGACGTAGGAAAAGCCATCCACCCCAGCTATGTTGAAGGACAGATGCAGGGAGGCAGCGTCCAAGGAATCGGTTGGGCCCTTAATGAAGAATATTTCATGAACGACCAAGGAAATATGGCAAACTCAAGTTTGCTAGACTACCGGATGCCAACCTCACTGGACTTACCTATGATTGATACAGTCATAGTTGAAGTAGCAAACCCTGGACACCCATTTGGTGTAAGAGGTGTAGGAGAAGCAAACATAATCCCCCCAACGCCAGCCATTGCAAATGCAGTGTCTGACGCCACCGGGAATATTATGACCCAACTCCCACTTACTCCTGGAGCCGTGTTGGAATCCGGAAAATAAGGTCATGCCTATAGTTTTCGTGCCTTCTCTCATGCAAAATCTATGCGATGGAGAACAAAAGTTAGTGATTGAAGGCACGAACCTTAGGCAAGTCATAGACAATCTGGACTCCCAATACACGGGTTTCAAAGACCGGCTGGTAAATGACGGAAAACTAAAGCCAAATATATCAGTAGCAGTAGACGGAGAAATAACGCCTTTAGGCATGATCCAGAAAGTTGCCATCGATAGTGAAATTCATTTCTTACCGGCAATTTCTGGCGGATAAAATCTAAAATACTGAATAAAAAAGACTAGTCCTACTTTGTTAGTACTAGTCTTTTTTATTGCAAAACATGAAATCTAACTCAGCTAGCCCTAAAAGCCGATTCGTAGATAACAAAACAAATTCCACACATTACATTGACTGGCAAGGTGAAGGGCCAACCACTGTTTTAATTCATGGTGACATGAGAACAAGTAGAAGTTTCGATGCGGTCTCCAAAAATTTGTCCAAGGATAGCCACGTCTTAGCGATGGACCTGTTAGGACACGGTGATAGTAGCTGGATAGAAAAGGGGTACAGGTTCACCGATAAATCAGATGACATTGGAAATTTTGTCACTAAAACGAATCTTAATGAAATTCACGCTGTAGCCCATTCCACAGGAGCAGTAGCTCTGGCAATGCACGTTGCTGATAACCCCAGCAGGTTCAAAAATTTGGTCCTTATGGAACCAATGATGATTGTAGATGAAAAATTTCAACGGATGGTATCTGATCGAGGCAACAGGCCAAGGACTACTTGGAAGGATCATGATCAACTCAAAAATCTTCTAGGAAAACATGAGGTTACAAGCAAATGGCATCCAGCAGTTATAGACGATGTTGTTAGGCATGAAACTTTTTTGGACAAAGACGGCAGGGTCGATATGAAATGGTCCCCCGCTACCTTAGCGTGGGATGAAAGAGAAAATGACTACTTAGATTTAGAACCCTCACTCAGAGCCATATCTATACCAATACTCTTTGTAGTAGGTGGCAATCGTATTGACGGATTTAGAAAAGCTTTTGAATTCGAAAATGCCCTACCAAACCTGCGGACGGTAATTATTTCAGACACGGGCCACAATATGTACATGGAACGTCCTGAGGCTGTTGCAGACGTTATTCGGAAATTCAGAAATTCCTCTCCTATACCTGAAAAGGTTTAGAAATCCGACCGTTTTTCTTTTAAAAGCTAGGCAGTCCGAACGTCCATTCTGAAGGTGATGCGGCATCAGAACCATAGCTGCCTCTATGGCCTTCCCACGGATGAGCCCTTGCAACCTCCTCGTTAATGTCAGTACCCCAACCTGGTCCGGATGGTATTGTCATATACCCGTCTATGATTTCAGGCTTATTGGTCACCAAATCGTCTTTCCAGGGAACATCGTCAATATCAATTTCCATTATTCTTATGTTTACAAGCGAAGCACATAGTGAAGCACTAACAAAAGTGGACAAATGGCTATAGTAGTTATGGGGAGCAACATTGTGCTGAAATACTTCAGCTAAATCACCTACTTTCTTGGACTGGCTGAATCCGTTCCAAGGAACATCGATCATGAACATATCAGCAGCATGCTGTTGGAAATAAGGAAGGTAATCCCGCATATAAAATAAATTTTCCCCCGTGCAAATCCTGGTGGTTGTGGAGTCTTTTATTTGCCTTATACTCTCGGGTTGATACATATCTATTTCGAGCCACAGCATATCGAACTGCTCCAAGACTTGGGCAATCCGAAGACAAGCCTCGGTTTTAAAGTGAAAGTTGAGGTCCAAATTAATATCTACATCAGGTCCAACAGCGTCTCGAAATGTACCAATTAGTTTCTCAATGTGCCTCAAAACCCCTTTGGTAACCACCTGGTCAGTTGATCCTCTACCTCCACCAAATCCACCGCCAAAATGCTGAGCAGGGTCACCTGGCCCAATGATATTTGTCTTTAAAGCAGTAAATCCTCGGTCGACTACTTCCTTTCCGAGAGCTGTTATATCACCCCATGTCTTAAGCGGTGGAACACCAATTAATTCATGATTTCTTGTTCTGGATGTGCCACAATGAGACCAGTAAACACGAACTCTATCACGAGTCGGTCCCCCAAACAGTTCAGGCACTGAAATACCTAAACTTTTTGCTTTTATATCAATAAAAGCACAATCCAACCCTGCCAATGCCTTTGCAGCAATCCCCCCTGGGCTTTGACGTGTACCTCTGTACATATCCCAAAACCGATTTTCAAATTCCCTAGGATCTGTACCAATAAGTAACGGTTTCAAATCCTCAATAGTCCCCTGTACGCCTCGAGGGGACCCACCATCGCTGCACTCTCCCCAACCAGTAATACCCTCATCGGTTTCAACCTTAACAAAACCCCAAGGCCTCCAACCTGCATCAACAATGAAGGTTTCTATGCTTGTGATTTTCACGTTAAATTATGCTCACTTACTGCTAATCTTCCAGCGGATAACTGAATTCTTCCCTTAAAACTCTTTTTAGAACTTTACCTAAAGGATTTCGGGGCAACTCTTCTACCACCACAACTGATTCCGGCTTCTTGAAACTAGCCATTCTGTCTTTGCAGTAGGCCATCACTTCTTCCTTGTCTATGGTGGCACCTATCTTGGCTACAACTATTGCCCTAACGCGTTCTCCCCAATCTACATCAGGCACACCGATAATAGCTGCCTCATCAATGGAGGGGTGTGAATGTAACACTTGCTCCACTTCTTCAGGCGAAACCATCTCACCAGCTCTTTTTATGAAATCTTTAGCTCTGCCTGACAGAAATATATATCCGTCCTCATCGAAATATCCCAAATCGCCAGTGTACAGCCAGCCACCTCGTAAAGCCTCAGCCGTTGCCTCCTGTTGGTTCCAATACCCTTTCATTAGCCTAGGACCCTGAGCGACTATTTCACCAGTTTCACCTACATCAACTTCACCTCCATCTTCATTTACAATCCTCACTTCCACATCACTCAGAGGTTTCCCTATCGATGTCAACCTATTTAATTTTTTTTCGATTTCTTCTTCTGAACCTTCCAAAATATGGTCTTCTGGCGGCAGCATAGTTATGGTTGCTGCTGTCTCGGTCTGGCCGAAAGCATTTATGAAAAAGGTTCCTGGAAATTTCGATATGGCCCTTTTTATCACTTCAAGCGGCATTGGGGCAGCCCCGTAAGTGATCACCTCTAAGGTTGAAAGATCGAATTTTTCAAACTCCTGATGATCCATCAACATTTTAAGCATCGTTGGGACCATCATGGCTCGATTAACTTTTTCTTCTTGTACCAATGTCATCCATTCAACTGGCTCAAATTGACGTTGAATGATTAAAGTCCGCCCTCCATAAATTCCAGCCATAACAGCCTGTATACCAGCAATATGGTAGAGAGGTACTGTCAGGATGTTTTTCTCCTCCGATTCAAGGTCGGGGGGAGAAACATTTGCCAATAAATATGACGCAAAGCTATCATGGCTCAACATGACCCCTTTGGGAGAACCTGTGGTCCCTGCTGTAAACATCACCATGGTCAAATCGTCTTCGTCCCCCATTGGATACATGTCTTCGCCAGATGACGCAGCCAACAGTTGTTCGTATGACTCCCACCCTTCCGCGGATGCGTCATCCATCACTACAAACCCGTCGACGCTGGGCAAATTTTCTTTAATGTCATCCACCATGGAAACGTAACGTTCACCGGTGATAAGAATCTTCGGCTTGGAATCGTTTATCATATATTCGATTTCTTCTGGGCTGGAACGAAAATTGAGCGGCACGTACACAGCGTCCAATTTGGCTGCTGCAAAGTAGGTCTCTATATTTTCATTACAGTTGACCTGCATACTGGCTATCCTATCCCCTGCTCTGACCCCCATGCCTACAAAGGCATTTGCCAGCCTCTTCACCCTTTCTTCCAATTCTTGAAAAGAAAACCTTTTCCCATCAAAAACTATAGCGGTTCTTTCTGGAACAATAAGAGAGGTTATATTTAAAAATTCTGTAGTGTTCATTAATCGTACATTACTCCTAGGCCCTTAGAATCCAAGACGTAATTTAACACCATGGAATACTAATATCCAAATCTATCTGGGCAATTAGGTATGAAAGAGCATGGAAACCAAGATGATTTCACTAATTTTGTTAATAGCCTCCAACCTCTGATAGAATTGTAAGTCCGTTAAGATAAGTCCGTTAACATAAGATAATTTTTTAGATTAGTATCTTAAAAAAGGGAGATTTCCTTGGCCTCGAACAATGAAATGAGCCTGCTTGAGGCAGTCGGTGAATACACCGGAAGCCTAAAAGACAAAGATAAGTCTCAGGCAGCCATAAGAGAGATTAACCGCTTCGTTAAACATTTCCAAGGAGAGCGTCTCCTAGCATCTATAACACCATCTCAGATAGGTATATATGCCGAACAAGTTGCAAAAAACACGATGTCTGAAGAGGCAGTAGAAGGTCTACAGGCTGTTCGTAAATTCCTAGCTTATATCCACAAACAAGAAATAACGGACATGAATCTAGCCACCCATTTCCGGGTCAGAAAATCGAAAGGCAACTCTAGGACTGGAAGAGGAAGGTCTATGTCACAAAGGGGTGGTCAGGAAATGACTCAGGAAGGACACGACCAACTTACATCTGAGAAGGAGTTGCTAGAATCAAATAGGGTATCCATCAGCGAATCCATTCAAACCGCCGCTGAAGATGGCGATGTTAGGGAAAATGCACCTCTTGAAGCAGCTCGTGAGCAACAGGGAAGAGAGGAAGCCCGAATCAAGGAAATCGAGGGCATGCTTAGATCCGCAATAATTGTTGATTCTTCAGGCAAAGGTGCGAAAACAGTGCGGGTTGGAACCACTATCGTAATTGAAGATGTGGACAAAAAAAAGAAGAACAAATACACTCTCGTTAGCCCTTCAGAAGCTAATCCTCTTGAAGGTAAAATATCCGATGCCTCACCATTAGGAAAGGCACTGATAGGAAAAAGGTCCGGTCAAAAGGCTGTGGCAGTCACTCCAAAAGGTCAGGCGAACCTCAAAATACTTGATATAAACTAGCGATCCTTGTTATAAACTAAACCGCTGGTGAGTTTTGAGACCGGAGTCACAAACCCATATACTAATGCAGGTCCCTTCACATGGTAATTACCTCCAAAGCTTCTGACACGCAAGAACTTGTTGCAGAGTTACAAAAACATGTTTCAGGAGAGGTGCGTTTCGACAAAATGTCACGTGCTCTATGGAGCACCGATGCTAGCATCTACCAAATCGAACCAGTGGGCGTTGTTTTGCCTCGAAATGAGGAAGACGTCATAGCGGTCATTGAAACAGCTCACAAGTACAATGTCACGGTTTTACCTAGAGGCGGTGGTACCAGTCTAGCAGGGCAAACCGTAGGAGAATCAGTAGTCGTAGATTTCTCAAGATATATGAAAAATATGGGAGAAGTGAATACTGAGGAAGGATGGGTAAAAACGCAACCTGGAATAATTCTTGATGAACTAAATGCCCAACTATCACCTCACGACGTCATGTTCGCACCTGATCCCAGCACAAGCAGTCGAGGAAATGTTGGGGGAGCACTAGGTAACAATTCGTGTGGAGCTCATTCAATCCTATGGGGTAAGACCGTAGATAACGTGTACGACCTTAACGTGGTTCTCTCAAATGGTGACAAAGCGCAATTTAAACATTTGACCGAGGATACCCTTGAAGAAAAGTTGAGGGTATCAGGACTAGAAGGCGATATTTACAGAAACCTCTTCGCCATTGGAGAGAAAAACAGAGATGAAATTGTGGCACGGTATCCCAAAATACAACGAAGGGTGTCTGGATATAACTTAGACGAGTTTGTTAATGGAAGTAACTTTGATATGGCCAGGTTTGTAGTTGGTTCAGAAGGAACTCTTCTTACTATTACAGAAGCAAAATTGAAAGTGGTCCCGGTCCCCAAAATAAGGGGATTGGGAGTCCTGCATTGCAACGATTTGAATGAATCCATGGAAGCAACAGTGGCAGCAATAGAAATGGAACCAGCTGCGGTTGAATTAATTGGAAGCATGATAATAAAACAAGCTCAATCCAATCTGGCATATTCCAGGCTTACCAGTTTTATAGAAGGATCCCCCGAAGCTCTCCTAGTAATTGAATTGATAGCTGACACAGACTTAGAACTTCAGTCCAAATTTGACGAGTTAGAAACGCGAATGCAAAAAGGTCGTTGGGGATACAAACTTTTGAGAATGTTCGATCCAACAGATCAACAAAAAGTTTGGGATGTGAGAAAGGCCGGGTTGGGGTTGATGATGAATGTGCCAGGTGATGCCAAACCTCTTCCGTTTGTGGAAGACACCGCGGTATCTCCGGAAGTTCTACCTGAATTTGTTAAAAAATTTGATCAGATAATAAAAAGGAACGGCACAGAAGCCGGGTACTATGGCCATGCCAGTGTGGGATGTCTTCATATTAGACCTTTAGTAAACCTAAAAAACCAAGAAGGCATAGACCGAATGGTGGCAATTTCGGAAGAGATAAGTGATCTGGTGCTTGAATATGGTGGATCGCTAAGCGGTGAGCATGGTGACGGTTTAGTTCGAAGTGGATTTAATCGCAAGATGTTTGGCGATCAGTTGTACGAGGCATTCAGAGGGGTCAAATCGACCTTCGACCCGCAAGGCATCATGAACCCAGGCAAGATAGTTGATTCCCAGCCAATGACTGATAATTTACGATATGGTGCTAACTATCACACCTTAACCCGCGAGACGGGATTTGCATACAGAACAGAAGGAGGAAGTTTTGCCAGTGCAATTGAAATGTGTAACGGGCAAGGTGCTTGCAGGAAAGTTATAGGAGGCACTATGTGCCCTTCCTATATGGTTACTAGAGATGAAGAGCACTCAACAAGAGGGCGGGCCAACGCACTGAGGGCCACCATATCAGGAGCATTGCCCCCAGGGGCAATCACTCAGAAACGTATGTATGAAGTGATGGACCTTTGCCTAGAATGCAAAGGTTGCAAAGCTGAATGTCCCTCCAACGTGGATATGGCAAAATTGAAATATGAATTCCTAAACATCTATCATAAAGAGAATGGCTACGATATAAAAAATAGGTTCTTTGGCAATATATCTGCGCTTAGTAAATTGGGTTCCTTTTTTGCCCCGTTATCAAATTGGATGATGTCGATTCCGGGTTCGAAGCAAATACTTGAACAATACGTTGGGATTGATTCCAGGAGACCGCTCCCAAGATTCGCCTCTCAAACTTTCACCCAATGGTTCAAAGCGAGAGGAGGATCACCTCCGGCGGCGGCTACTAAGGGACAAGTTCTCCTTTTTCCAGATACCACAACTAACTTCAACCATCCAGAGTTGGGAATAGCCGCGGTGGAAGTAATAGAAAAGCTAGGTTACCAAGTTATCGTACCGAAAGTGAAATGCTGTGGGAGACCAATGCTTTCAAACGGTATGATAGACGCTGCCAAAGAAAATATCTCATTCAACATTGACCAAATTTACCCCTATATCGAAGGCGGGGCCAAACTGGTGGGGATCGAACCAAGCTGTGTCCTTGGATTTTTAGGAGACTTTGGTGACCTAGTGGATGATCCCAGGAAACCGGATGCGATAGCTGAGAATACTATGCTTATAGAAGAATTTTTCTTATACGCCATTGAAAATGACTCAGAGATACTATTCCAGAACGCTCCAAAAAATCAAACTGCGGTACTTCACGGGCATTGTCACCAAAAAGCACTAGTCGGAACCTCTGCAGCTATGCAGGTTTTAGAACACATCCCAGGACTTAATATATCTGAAGTAAAATCAGGTTGCTGTGGGATGGCAGGATCATTTGGCTACTTTAAGGACCACTATGAAATTTCTATGCAAATCGGCGAAGAAACACTGTTCCCAAAATTAAGGAACGAGAATGAAGACACTTTAGTCATCACGGAAGGAGTATCGTGCCGTGAACAAATAGAGCAAGGTACTGGGAGAAAATCGAAACATCTTGTACAGGTGCTTGCTGAATACCTTTAATCCGTTCTCAACCCTTAAACGTATTCTATTTTAGTTAGGTTTTGAAAATTGAAACATTCTCGGATATACCGTGCTATCAAATTTAATTTTAAAATGCATAAATGCATTTTATGTTAACAGTTAGGGAGAGCTACAGATGAAGGTAGGATTTATAGGAATTGGATTAATGGGGCAACATATGGTCAAGCACATCATAAAGGCCGGACACGACCTAGTGGTATATGACATAAACAAGAATGCCGCCAGTGAGATTATTTCCATGGGCGCTACTTTTGCTGATAATCCAGCACAGGTAGCTACATCCAGTGAAGTTGTGTTCACCTCTTTACCTAGGCCACAGGATGTGGAAGAAGTCACTTTGGGTGAGGGCGGAATACTAGCTGGAGCCTCGGTGAATACCACACATTTTGATCTCAGCACTACTGATCCAGAAACCATTAACCATGTATCATCTCTTTATGTGCAAAAAGGCGCCAGTATCCTTGATGCTCCGGTCAGCGGCGGTACAGTAGGAGCTGAAAAAGGAACGCTATGCATCATGGTGGGCGGAGATTTAGAAAAATACAATAAGTACAAATCCATATTGGAAACTATGGGATCACAGGTAATGTACTGCGGAGACATTGGTTCCGGTTCTGTTTGCAAGATAGCAAACAACTTAATAGGAATGACCCTGGGAGTTGTGTTATCCGAAGCCTTAAGCATGGGAGTTAAAGCGGGAGTCGACCCTATGACTCTTTATGACGCCATATCGGCTAGCACCGGAAATACCGCCCACATGAAATCCTACCCAGAGACACTTTTTAAAGGCAATTTTGAACCTGGTTTCAAACTAGATCTAGCTGCCAAGGATGTCGGACTCGCCACAGATATGGGCAGAAAATTACGAGTACCAATGAAAGTATCAAATTTAGTTCAACAATGCTACATAGATGCACAAAACAAAGGTTGGGGTCAAGAGTCCACTCTGGCAATAGCCAAGATCCAAGAGGAAATATCGGGCGTGGAAATACGGTCTGAAATCAAGTGACAGATTGGTATCCCATTGGCTAAACACCAAAAAACTATATTGGAATCTGGATTAAGAGTTGTATCTCAGCAACTGCCCAGTTCCGAGTCCGTTTCAATCCTAATTTCGGTGCAGACAGGTTCTAGAAATGAACAAAAAGAACTGTATGGAGTGGCACATTTCGCTGAGCATATGCTCTTCAAAGGCACGGGTAAAAGGCCATCTCCGCTATCAGTCAGTTCCCCCATTGAATCAACTGGTGGGTTTCTAAATGCAAGCACTGGATATGAATCCACAAACTACTGGTGCAAGGTACCCGAAAATCATTTTCAAACTGGTATAGAAATCTTGCAAGATATGATGCAAAACTCACTACTGAATAAAGAGGAAATAAATTCTGAACGTGGGGTAATAATTGAAGAGATAAAAACAATTGAAGACTATCCCGATTCCAAAACGGCTTTAAATCTGGATAAACTAATGTGGCCTGGTAGTGCGTTGGGACGTGACATCGCTGGATCTATCCAAAGTGTTGACAATATCACTCAAGAAACAATTAGAGCGTTTATTAATAATTCCTATCTCCCCATTAACACTGTAATCAGCATCGCTGGAAACGTAGATCATGACACGTCAATCCAATCAGTTGACCCATTATTTTTAACTCGCCCATTTCCCGGTAGCCAGCCAAAATACGATCCCATTAAGATTGTCCAAAATTCCGTGAGATTGGATGTAGAAAAAAGAGATATAGAACAAATTCATATTCATCTCGGATATCCCGGAGTATCTATAACCCATCCTGATAGATATGCACTAGACCTATTGAATGTCATTTTAGGAGATGGAATGAGCAGCAGGCTATTCCAAGAAATAAGAGAACGGCTCGGTTTGGTCTATGACATAGAGTCAGGAGTCACACATTTGCACGATATCGGAGACTTCAGGATAACTTTGGCGGTTGATAAAAATAAATACATTGATGCCATAAAAGCTATTTTGACAGAGATAGAAAACTTAAAAACAAGACTAGCGGATTCTGAGGTCGTTCGTGCCAAACAAATCTTAAAAGGGAGAATGCGGTTAAGAATGGATGATTCACAGGCCGTCGCTGCTTGGAATGCTCATCAGGAGTTATTCAATAACCTGATAGAGTGTGAGAGTGTCATTAAAAAGTCTATAGATAAAAATGACAGATTGAAATTGCAAACAGCCGCTTTCCAATATTTGGATGTCTCAAAACTAAATATAGCTATCGTTGGGGACATAAGGTCAAAAGGACCAATATTGAATGCCATAGCAAATTTATAGATGAATAAGCTTAAAATTGTTTTTTATTTCCTTGACACTGAATTCACTAGATTGCTAATATTCCCTGCCTGATCGTGATTTCAATTGGTGACCCAAGTTGTGCAGTTTTAAGCAACTGTATTGAAAAAAACAAGGAGCAAAAGGTTGCCGCACGTAAAATGCCTGCAATGTAGAGAATGCAAAAGCGAATATCCCATAGGGCCATTAAATGCCTGTGAGTTTTGTTTTGGACCTTTGGAAGTCTCTTACGATTATGATTCTGTAGCTAAATCAGTCTCGAGGAAAAGCATTGAATCTGGTCCAAATACTATGTGGAGATACCATGATTTCTTGCCAGTGGACAAGGAATCTGCAGTTGACATATCAACTGGGTTCACTCCTCTAATTCATGCAAAAAACCTGGGGCGTCAGATCGGCTTGGATCATCTTTACATAAAAAACGACAGCGTAAATCCCACTTTCTCTTTCAAGGATCGTCCCGTGTCTGTCACAACAACAAAGGCTCTTGAATTTGAGTTTGAAGTTCTAGCATGCGTTTCTACTGGTAATTTAATGGGGTCAGTTGCAGCTCACGGAGCGAAGGCAGGGATGGAAACAATGGTATTTTATCCAGCTGATCTTGAACAAGGAAAAATTCTAGGAGCGGCTGTTTATGGCCCTACTATGGTAGCGGTAGAGGGCACATATGATCAGGCTAACAGGTTCTGCAGTGAACTCGCAGACGCCCACAGGTGGGCGTTTGTAAATATAAACATGCGCCCATACTATGCAGAAGGGAGCAAAACCCTAGGATATGAGGTCGCTGAACAATTAGGTTGGAAAGCTCCTGACCACTGTGTAGTCCCGGGGGCATCAGGCGAACTACATACGAAAATTTGGAAAGGTTTGGAAGAATTCGAAGGGATCGGGTTAATTGACAAAGCCAAAACAAAAATGCACCTTGCCCAAGCAGAAGGATGTGCACCTATTGTTGAGGCATTTGAATCTGGCAATAACCAAGTCAAGCCGGTTAGACCTAAAACGATTGCAAAATCTTTGGCCATTGGCAACCCTGCCGCAGGACCATATTCGCTTGAAGTTCTTCGCGATACCGGGGGTACCGGGGTTTTTGCCTACGAAAATTCGATAATCGATGGTATCCGTCTGCTCGCGGAAACAGAAGGAATATTTACGGAAACAGCAGGTGGAGTGGTAATATCCAGCCTAAAAAGACTGGTTAAACAAGGTAAGATTAAAAAAGACGAAGTCACGGTGGCCTTCGTCACAGGAAATGGCCTAAAAACTTTAGAGGCAATGGGAGATTTTGTGGCCCCAATTGAAACCAAACCTGATTTGGACATTTTTCAAACGAAGCTTTCTAATCGAAAAGATTAAGGTGGTATAAGATTATGATGACAAAACGTGTCAAATTTACTTTTCCACAAGAACTTATAAAGGAACCAGTAATATATAAACTAGGTGTTGATTTCGGTATAGTAACCAACATCAGAAGAGCCGATATAAGAGACGACATGGGGTGGGTTGTATTGGAATTAGAAGGAGAAGGTGACGTGGTAGATGAAGGGCTGGAATGGGTAATTTCCACAGGAGTAAGAGTCGACCCAATAGCCGGGGACATCATCGAAGGCTAAGTGGTCTAACCCAGATGATTAAAAAATCAAGGAGAATATAGATGAGTGTCAGCGTAAGAATTCCTACGCCTTTGAGGAAAGTAACCAACGGAGAGGATAAAGCAGATGCAGATGGGGATACAGTAAGTGCAATAATTGCATCGCTGGACTCTCAGTTCCCTGGCATTAAAAGCCGGCTGTGCGATGATAATGGGGAATTGCGAAGCTTTGTAAACATTTACGTCAATGGGGAAGATATTAGATTCATGGATGGTATAGAAAGTGGTGTGAATTCTGGAGATGAAATAAGCATTGTCCCAGCAGTAGCCGGAGGAAGGTAACCTGGGCTTATTATTCGAACCGATTTATATGACGGAGTGCTTGATTAGTCCTTGCTGATTGGTCTGCAGGTTGATAATTTTCCCAAAATTGTTCCCTGTACTCCTTTACTAATCCCCGCTGGATTGCCTTTCGTAAATCACCCATAGTTCGCATAAGGAACCTCAGGTTGTGTATTGAGGCCAATCGATAAGCTAAGTATTCCTTCGCCTTGAACAAATGGTGGATATACCCCGCAGAAAAATTAGTGCAAGCGTAACAATCACAATCTTTGTCAAAAGAACTATCACTTTTTTTGTATTCGGATCTCGTTACATTACGCCTACCAAATTTGGTGTACATGGCACCTTTTCTTGCAACCCGTGTCGGAAGTACGCAGTCAAACATATCGATACCCCGTACAACACACTCCACCAAGTCCTCTGGTGATCCTACACCCATAAGATATCTCGGTTTATTTTCTGGCAGCAGTTTAGAAGTAATTTCAACTGTTGGGTACATTTTTTCCTTTGTCTCCCCGACACTCAATCCACCAATTGCATATCCAGGGAGATCAAGGCTTGAAAGGAATTCAGCAGATTTTTGTCTAAGGTCAACATGTAGTCCGCCTTGCACAATACCAAACAGGGGTTGCTCGGATTTACGTTCCAGCGAGCGAAGTGAGCGGCCCAGCCAGTTAGAAGTCAAGTTCATCGCCTCTGACAAATCAGTTTTAGATGCCTCAGTTGGAAGGCACACATCCAGGGGCATAATGACATCGGATCCAATATCAGTTTGTATTTCAACCACGGATTCCGGCGTTAATTCATGGGTTGAACCGTCAATATGAGATTTGAATGTAATACCGTCGTTAGTTATTTTTCTGAGATGTTGTAGGCTAAAACCTTGAAATCCACCGCTATCAGTCAAGATAGGCCTGGCCCAGTTCATAAATGAGTGTAAGCCTCCCGCTTCTTTTATGACTTTGGTCCCGGGTCGCAAGTACAAATGATAGGCATTGCCAAGAATTATTTGCGTTCCCAAACATTCCAAATCGACCCTATCTAGAGCCTTCACGGAGCCTTGGGTGGCAACAGGCATGAATACTGGGGTAAGTATTTCCCCATGGGGAGTGTTAATACATCCTGCTCGAGCAAGTCCATCTTTATGTTCCAAAGTAAAATTGAACATTTCCGTTTTCTTTAATGCGCTGATGGCAATTTTAATAACCCTGGCCATAATCCTTCCAGAAGTAATTGCAACCCCAAAAATAAAACCACTAAAAGAAGTAATTTCAGAATCCAAAAACTCTTAATTCTTTGCGTTAACCTTGCACCAATCTGTCCTCCAAGAACCAATCCTAATCCAGCCCAAAGCAACGTTGGATACCACTCTATATTATGATTGAAAGCGTGGGCCACTGCACCTGCCGTGGCATAAAATGAGAGCGAAAAAATAGAAGTGGCCACTGCCACTTTAACTGGAAAGGAAAAAGCGGACACCAATATAGGGGTCCTCAAGAACCCCCCACCTGTGCCAAAAAAGCTGGATATAAACCCAAGGACCAAATTGAATATAGTTGCTAAGGATTCATTGAAGCTATACTTGAATATTGTCCCATCAAACGTTGTGATTTTCCTTTCTTTAACAGTAAATGTTTTCCATTTAGGAAGAGCAGGTTTTAACGTTTTTTCATTTGATATATTCTTGGAATCGTCCGCAGTTTTACTGCCCCGAAAAAACATGTGGATAGCCAAGCCCAATAGTAAAACCCCAAACAGTGTTCTAAAAAGGTTGCCTGGCATTACATCTAATATAAACGGGGCTAGCACGGAACCGGGAACAGCAGCAATAGCAAATAAAATCCCACTTCTCACGTCAATAAAGCCAGATTTCCTATAGGCTATAAATCCGGAAATACTATTGACCGATACTAATGCCAAAGAAGTACCAGCAGCCATTTGTGGGTCTTTTGAAAAAAACAGTATCAATACTGGAGCTAAAATGAATCCTCCTCCAGCCCCCACCAAAACCCCGTAAATTCCAGTGGTTACACCAAGTATAAAAAGAATTATTTCAATCAAGTGTGTTTCTCGCTAAACAAGTCTTATCTCCTTAAATTTGAAAGAGCCTCCAACAAAAAGGCTTCTGGAACTTCATTGTTAGTTACAGCCTTACCAATCTTACTCAAAAGTACCCAGTTAACTGAACCGCCAATCGTTTTTTTATCTGATTTTATGGCTTCGATGATTTTTTCGGATTCAATGGCATTTGAGGTTGTAGGTAAATCATATTGTTTCAATACACATTCCTGCCTTCGCACTTCTTCATCAGACATCATTCCCATCGAATTAGACAGCAACGCTGCCGCCATCATACCTATACTAACGGCTTCTCCATGTAAAAATTTTGAATAACCAGTTGTAGATTCTATAGCGTGTCCAACTGTATGCCCGTAATTGAGTAGGATTCTGATCCCTAACGTTTCTTTCTCATCCTTGGAAACCACTCCTGCTTTAATTGCGACACTTTTTCTTATGATTTCAGTAGCTATTTCAGGGTCTAACGAAGTTATTGCACTATGTTTTTCTTCAAATACATTCAACAATGATTCGTCGAGAATTAACCCGTGTTTTATAGCCTCCGCCCAACCTGAAGTCAGTTCTCTAGCCGGCAGTGTATTTAAAGTCTCTACATCTGATAGTACAAACTTTGGTTGGTAAAAAGAACCAACCAGATTTTTACCTTGCTCCATATCAACGGCAACTTTTCCACCAATGGAAGCATCCATCATCGAAAGCAGGGTTGTCGGCACTTGTGAAAAGGGCATCCCTCTTAAATATGTGGCAGCTACAAATCCAGCCAAATCTCCAATTACTCCTCCACCCACTGCTATTATCATATGCCCCCTTTCAGCTTTGTGATCAGCTAGCCAAGAATAGATATGCTTAACTGTGTCTAGATTCTTGTGTTTTTCACCCGATGGAACGAAAAATATATATGTTGGAATACCGACCGATTCCATTGAAATCTGCACCTTTCTAGCTTGGCTGTTCACACCTTCATCAGCCACAATATATGCGACTTTAGTATCACAAACAGTTTTAACTCTTTCTCCAATTTTATCAATTATGCTCCAACCTACCCACACAGGATATTTGGCATCAGAGGTGATCACCTCTGATGCCAAATCATCATAATTTACTTTTACCAACTCACAAGTCTCCTCTGAATTTCCTCAACCACGGCTTGAACACTTCTCCCGTCTGTTTCCACAATAGCATGAGATGTTTTATAAGCATTTTTTCTACTATGTAACAATTTCTCAATTCGCTCCAGAGGTTCCTCAGAAATGAGCATAGGTCTATCGTTATCAACTCCTGTGCTTTCAATCTGTAAATTTAACCGTTCAAGGATCGTTTCCGGAGAAGCTTTTAACCAGATAACACACCCAGAATTCTCCATTATTCCAACGTTCACTGGATCAACCGGAACTCCTCCTCCTGTAGATACAATAATGTTAGTACGGATGGATATTTTTTTTAAGCACGCCGTTTCAAGTGATCTAAAATATTTCTCACCCTTACAACAAAAAATATCTGATATGGCTTTTTGCTCGATTTCCTCTATCATCAAGTCTATATCAACGAATTCTTTGCCCGTTAGAAAGGAAAGTGTTTTCCCTACTGTAGATTTACCTGAACCAGAAAAGCCTGTCAGATATAAATTGCCCTTCATAGATCGAACCCTACCTCATTTCCGACAAAAACATTCATCCAGTCTACAGCAGAAGCAAAAGTAGAGATAATTCTAAAAACCAAAAATGTGTCATTTTTCCTTTATCTCTCTAAATTTTGGTTTTAAAAATCTTCCTAACGGTTTAGTGACAATATAAAATCGACTGAAATATATATTGGAATTTACAAAGGTATACAACTTGAGGCTAGACAATAGATCCGACTATCAACTTAGGTGTGTGAATTTTGAAAAAAATCCTCTTAAATTTTCACAAGGATCTGTGCTTATTTCCACAGGTTTAACTAAAGTCATATGTACCGCCACTGTCGAAGAAAAAATTCCTAATTTTTTAGCAGGCACGGGCAAAGGCTGGATCACTGCGGAATATTCTATGCTCCCGGGCTCTACTTCTCCACGAGTGCCGCGTGACAATCAAAAAAAAGGGAGATCTCAGGAAATATCCAGATTGATAGGAAGATCTCTTAGAGCATCCATCGATTTGAGAGGACTCGGAGAGGTCACTATTACGATCGATTGCGATGTCATTCAGGCCGACGGTGGGACTAGAACAGCCTCAATTACAGGCGGGTTTGTAGCATTGAATTTGGCGGTGAAGCAAATGTTAGATTCAGGATCTCTTGATGCTTTTCCTACGGTAACGCCGATAGCAGCTACAAGTGTGGGTATATTTGGAGATAAAGTGTTGGTGGATTTGTGCTACGAGGAAGATTCCAAGGCCGATGCCGATTTTAATATGGTGATGGCCTCGGATGGAGGCATAGTAGAAATTCAAGGATCAGCGGAAGGAAGCAGGTTTTCAAGAAAACTGGTTGACCAAGTCCTTGATGCGGGGATTGAGGCAATATCAAAGCTTTTCGAGCTGCAAATTAAAGCATTAGAGTAACCGTAAAATGAACAAGGCATCCATTTTAGTTTGCGCCGCCATAGGTTTCATTTTAGTTGCTTCAATTATTGCTTTAAACATTGGTAACAAACCGTCGAATATGCCAGAAGGTTCTCCGGCGAGAACAGTACAGATTTTTCTAGAGCATGTTTCCAGTGGGAATTATGATTCTGCGCACAATTCCTTGTCTACTGAACTCAAGAAAACATGTGCTATCACCGACTTCGTCGTTAATAGCTATAACGAAAAATCAAGGTACTCACGGTCAACTTTCAAACACCTAACCACGCAGTTGGACAATTTGAATTCCGTGGTGTTAGTGGAAGTAATTGAAGTGGAGCCAGACTTCCCAATAGGAACGTCGGAAAATTCTTACCAAGAACAATTCGATCTTGTGAAAGAGAATGGAAATTGGAAGATTAGCCAAATACCCTCTTATTCATATCCAATTAATTGCCGTATGAAACTGGAAACCCTTGGCAAATCCGATGATTGAAGCAGTCGATGTTCTGGTTTTTTTTCCCTTAGTTGTATTAATAAATCTTTGTATTTATCAGTTAATCGCTTTCAGGAAAGGTAATAATACCGGTCAATCATTGGCTGATCCTGCAAAGCGGCTATATTTATACATAATTTCCGGGGTTGGCCTATTGATGCTTGTGAATGGACTGGAACAATCATCAGTTCATTTAATAGGTTTTTTAGCTTCTCCCTCTCTTTTGGAGACAGGTCCAGACCGAGCCGCTTTAGGAATATCATTGCTGGTGATAGGAGGGCCTTTCTGGATTCTTTATTGGCGGAAAATTAACCAAGAGGTATTGAAAAATTCAGATGAGCTCACGTCAGGCATAAGAATTGCATATTTTCTTTTGTGTTTGTCGGTATCTTTCGCCATATCAATAAGTTGTATTTCTGACATTATTTCAGATACCTTGCAAGCCTCCGAGTTTAACTGGCCTCGAATACCGACACTACTAATATGGTTATTGGTTTGGGGTTACCATTTAAAGGTGCTGTTGCAAGCCAAATTTTCTGATCGTGTAAATAGCCAAAGTCTACGCAATACATTTGTTTACAGTTTCAGTTTTATTGGATTATTCATACTGGCTTCAAGTTTAATCAGTCTAATTTACCTCGCAATCTTCAGCATTATCCAAAATACCTTAGATAATGAGGAAATTTTGATCTCCAACAGTGGCCTCAGCTCTTTAAGGTTAACTGTGTCAGTGCTACTAGGCTTTGCGACATGGTCCGTCCATTGGCTGCTTCTAAGAAACAAACTGGCAAAACAAGAATATGAACCGTTCTATCTCTACCTAGTTTACATAGTTACGATAGTGTCCTGCATGGTATCAAGCACAATGTTGCTAATGACCCTATTCGGTAAAGTCTTCCAAATTGAGGAAATGGATGGATGGCGATTTATACTTATCTCCTCAATAAGTACTTTGAGCATCAGCACCGCTGTCTTGCTGTATCACACAAAGCAAGCTCCAAATAACTACCAAATGACTGATTTATTAAAAAAACCTAATGCTGCCTTAATATTCTCTTTGGCGTTTTTAGGATTGGGGTTCTTGTCTTCAGGATTTTCAGTGCTAATACACTCAATGATGATATCTCTACTACAACTGACCTGGACTGACATAGTCCATCCAGGTGATTCTTGGAAAGATTCTTTATCCGTAGGTGTAAGTTTAACAATAGTTGGTTGCCTTGTGTGGTACATGTCTTGGAGAAGATTAACTACACAGACCGCCAATTTTAACGAAAAAATTTTCTACGCCCGAATCTATTTCATGGTGGTCCTTGGAATAAGTATTATCTTCACGGCAGGCGCCATGGCAGATATTCTATTTATCCTGCTGAAGGATTCTCTTGCCACCGATCTCGGCTCCCAGACAATTGAATCTTTAATCGCACCTCTGTCCATTGGAATGGTTTTGGGGATCGTTGTAATCTATCATCGTCGAATATTCAAAGGTATACGTCCGGAATCTGAACCAAAACTCCAACCTCAATTACAGCAAACTGCAAGAAAGAGTGTCACTATATTTAGTTGGGCCGGTAATCGTGAATTAATCAAAACCTTGCAAACCCGTTTAGGCTATGATGCAAAAGAAATCATGTGGACTGACGAATCAAATTTTGATGGCACAGGCATAAAAGCAGATATAGATGATTTATACAATTCAATAATCAGTTTAGAGGCAAGCAATATGCTTTTAATACAAGCCGGCGAGGAATACAAAATCTATACTTACACCGAGAATTCATTGGAAGGCTAATACCAAATGACAACAGTACACATTTTAGGAGCAGGTACTCCGACTCCAACACCTGACAGATTTGGATCATCATTTGCACTTGAAATAGGCGGAGACCAAATAATGATTGACTGTGGCCCAGCTGCCACGCATAAATTAGTTAAAGCTGGTTTATGGCCCACAAATATAGACTATTTATTTTTCACCCACCACCATTTTGATCACGATATTGATTATCCATGCTTCCTGCTATGCAGATGGGACCAAAGTGTAGGAAATGAAAATACCCTGAAGGTATTTGGCCCCAATTTAACTGAAAAAATAACAAAAGGAATTCTTGATGAATCTACAGGATTGTTCGCTCATGATTGGATAGCACGGGTCAATCATCCGCTGAGCCAAAAAATTCATGTCAACAGAGGTGGGACACTTCCCAGGAAACCTCCACAGGTGGAAGCATTTGATATCGGGGTCGGTCCAGTCTTTAAAACATCCGACTGGAGTGTCATCAGTGCCCCAGCAAAGCACGTACAACCATATTTAGATTCTCTGGCATATCGGTTTGACACGCCTGATGGAAGCATTGTCTTCACTGGTGATACCGAACCTTGCAGTTCAGTCATGGAATTAGCCAAAAATGCGGATCTAATGGTATGTATGTGCTGGGATGAACAATCCAACATGAACGGAAGTGGAGAAAGCCAAGGGCAATGTGGCACAATTGGCGCAGCAGAAATGGCCCAGGCCGCCAATGTGAAAAAATTGGCTTTGGTGCACATAGGGGCCAATTTATCTGACCCTACGGTGATGAATTCAGCCAGATCTGATATTAGTGATATTTTTTCAGGCAAAATTATTTTTGCCAATGAATTGGATAAATTAGATCTTTAGATTAATTTGAATGTAGTTCTTCCCAATCAGATCGCAAAACCTCCATTAAAATGAAGTCTTCTCTGCCTCTTTTGACGTTACGAATCAATTTGAAACCAGATTTAGTAAAAGATGCCTGGGCTCTGTAATTCCAAGAAAGGGTGTGGAGATAAACTCTATCTAATTCCAAAATAGTGAACAAATGTTGCAATAATGTATTAACTGTATCGGTACCATACCCGCTACTCCAGTAATCCTTATCACCAATCATTATCCCTAATTCAGCCTGACGATTTTGCGTATTTAGATCGTAATACATAATATTCCCAATATGAATGCCCTCCAAGGTTTCAACTGCCAACCTTTTTGAGCGATAGTTTGGAAATTGCATCTCTTCTTTCGAATATCTAAGAAAGTCTTCATAAGACATACTCATTGGTCTGGTTGCGTCTAACCGAGACAGTTCCGGATCCACTCTCCACGAATATTCGTTTCGGATATCTTCCACACGTTTTTCTCGTACACGCACTTTTTTTCCCTCTTCATTAACAAGAGGAAGTTCCTTATTATCGTCTCTCGACCAAGGAAATGCCCTTCTGAACAATTTGTACCTCGTTTTCAAATGAAAGGGTATTTGATATTTCACGAATATCTACCCAATCCACAGTATCGAATTCTCCATCATGCCTAGAGAAATCTCCACCTATTGGTTCCATCAAATAATAATAGACTGTTTTATTCAGTTGCTGATCTGGATAATCAGTATGATTAGTCACCCAATAGTTTACCGAGTCAATGTATTTACCAATTTTGACTTTTAGTCCCGTCTCTTCTTCAACTTCCCGCAAAGCAGTCTGCCCCCTTGTCTCATAGGGTTCCGGGGTACCTTTGGGCAAATTGAAGGTGGTAGGACAAGTCCTACCACAAACCACTACAAAGATAGAGTCAGCGCTTTTCCGATAAACTATTCCGCCTGCTGATACCAAATTCATTCTAAGTACATTGTAAACCAAAGGGTCGAAGGAGATAACACCCTTCATGTATCTGTAAACCTATCACTAGTCAAACCACGCATGTAACTTTAATTTTCGCGATTATGAGTGTATATTTACTATAAGGTGAGTAATTTTACTCACTGCACCCTTTAAATCAGTCCAGAGAGTCTGCCAAGGGAGCGAAAACTTCGCGTTACCTACTCGGGTAGCTCGTTTGTTAAATTCCTCCTGCCGATCTGGGCGGAGGTTTTTTTTTGGAAAAACTAGTCTCATATCCAACCCAAGTTCGACGTCGACCAGCATGTCTGTAAAGAAGATACAAACAGACGTGCAAATGAAACGGGCTTTAACAAGAATTTCCCATGAAATACTTGAAAGAAACTCAGGGGCAAAAAATTTAATCCTTGTTGGTATGCATTCTAGAGGCGTGCCTTTAGCCTTCAGAATTAGGAAGTTAATATCCAGCTATGAAGGCCAAACGGTAGATGTTGGCTCATTAGACATTGGTTTATACAGGGACGACATTTCCGAAAAACCCCAGGCAACTATGAAACCGACTGATATATCCGTTGATATTAATGAACGAATAGTTGTGCTAGTTGACGATGTTTTATACACCGGACGGTCAATAAGAGCTGCGATGGATGCCATCAAAGATTTAGGTAGACCGAGTCAAATACAATTGGCAGTCCTAATAGATAGAGGGCACAGAGAGCTTCCAATACGAGCTGATTATGTAGGGAAAAATGTACCGACATCCAAAGAAGAAGATGTGAAGGTGAAGCTTGCGGAAGTTGACGGCCTTGATGAAGTGGTTATCTCAAGCCCAATAACATAGGCGAGGACGAAGTTGACAACAAACGAACCCAATACCAGAAACTCTATTAGACATAAACATATCTTGGATTTGGATGAATTAAATCGGTCAGATATTGAGCTTATTTTCGAAAACACAGATTCAATGATGGAAGTGCTAAACAGGGGCATCAGAAAAGTCCCTGCCCTCAGAGGGAAAACAATCATTACACTCTTCTACGAATCCAGCACTCGTACCAGAGTATCTTTTGAACAAGCCGGAAAGATATTGAGCGCAGATGTCATAAATGTGTCCAGTGACGGTAGTAGTAGCAAAAAAGGGGAATCCCTATACAACACCGCGCTAACACTCCAAGCTATGAAGGCAGATGCAGTTGTCATCAGACACCAGCATTCCGGTGCAGGATATTTCCTAGCACAGCAAATGGATTCAACAAGCATCATCAACGCTGGAGATGGAATGCATGCACATCCCACACAAAGTTTACTGGACTTATACACTATCAAAAAGCATCTCGGCACTATATCTTCTAAAAAGGTCGTCATAGTTGGCGATTTACTCTATAGCCGGGTCGCTAGATCAAACTTATGGGGCTTGACCACTATGGGAGCAAATATTGTCCTATGTGGACCAAAGACCTTACTACCTCAAGATTTTCTAGATAGCCGACTCCGGGAGACTAACCACCCATTTCGAGATATACAAATCGAAGAAAATATAGATACTGCCCTAGAAGGTGCTGATGTAGTAATGACATTGAGACTACAGTCTGAAAGACAAAAGGCAGGCCATTTACCTTCATTGCGAGAGTATTCCAGAAGATTTGGAGTAACCTCTGAGCGCCTAAAGATTGCTAAGCCTAACGCCATCATTATGCACCCAGGGCCCATGAACGAAGGGATCGAAATTGAATCTGATGTTGCACATGGGCCTCAATCAGTTATTGAAAGTCAGGTTACAACAGGAGTGGCAATCCGCATGGCAGTCCTCTATGACCTGATTACTGGAAATCATTCTGAAAAGGAGTCATAACTTGGCGGTAAATGTCTTGATAAAAGGTGGAAGAATTATTGATCCTTCACAGTCAATTGACGAAATTTCTGACTTACTGGTGACAGACGGAATAATAACGGAAATCAAAACCTCCATAGATAGACCGAGGAACTCTGAGGTTTTTGACGCCCAAGGGAAAATAGTTTGCCCGGGGTTTATAGACCTACATTGTCATCTTAGAGAACCCGGAGAAGAATACAAAGAGACAATTGAAACAGGAACTGCAGCTGCTGCTGCCGGTGGATTCACCACCGTATGTGCTATGCCCAATACTGTTCCAGCAATGGACAACCAATCCGTAGTTGAATATGTAATTAAGAAAGCAAAGGAAACTGCTCAAATAAGAGTACTTCCCATTGGTTCTGTAACTATAGGCCGTAAAGGCAAACAACTCAGTGAAATGTCGGAACTAGCACAGCTAGGAGTCATAGGTTTTAGCGATGATGGCGACCCAGTAGAAGACCCCAACATAATGAGGCAAGCCCTCAGTTATAGTGCCGGTTTAAATCTTCCAATCATCAATCATTGTGAGGTCTCCGCCCTAGCTGATGGGGCTTCTATGAACGAAGGGTGGGTGTCTAACAGATTGGGTTTAAAAGGAATGCCTAACTCAGCAGAGGAGATTATGGTGGCACGGGATCTCTCTTTAGCAGAATTAACGGGAGGTCATATTCACATAGCCCATGCTAGTACGATGGGGACACTCAACCTGATTAAGGCTGCAAAAGCCAGAGGAATTAGAGGAACCTGTGAGGTCACTCCTCATCACTTGACACTCTCAGAAACGCTTGTGATGGGACCAACTGAAGATTCCTTTGTCCCGTTATCACCTGACGCTTATGACACCAATGCAAAGGTGAACCCACCACTCAGGAATCAATCTGACGTCAGGTCGATGGTAGAAGGGCTTCGGGACGGCACAATAGACGTGATCGCCACCGACCATGCTCCCCATAACCAGGTGGACAAAATGACTACATTTCAAGACGCAGCATTTGGAATTAGCGTCTTAGAGACCGCCTTCGGGTCTCTAATGACATTAGTTGATAATGGCCATATAGATATAAACACTCTTATTAAAAAACTTACCGCAGACCCGGCGAAATTTTTAGGTATGGACATTGGAAGTTTGAAAAAGGGTAGTAGTGCAGATATAACGGTTTTTGACCCTTGCGAAACTTGGATTGTCAACTCGCAAACTTTTTTATCTAAAGGTAAAAACACGCCAATAGAAGGAATCTTGCTTAAAGGAAAAATTAAAGCCACCTTTTTTAAAGGTAGGAAAATTTATTAATTAATACTGGTGATTGAACATTGACAAAAAAAGCTTTTCTAGTACTTGAAGACGGATCTATTTACCCAGGTGAGTCATTTGGCTACGAAGGTGAGACCTACGGTGAGGTAGTCTTTAACACCTCAATGACAGGGTATCAGGAAATACTCACAGACCCTTCATATGCCGGCCAGATAGTAGTACCCACATATCCACTTCTAGGTAACTACGGTATTACCAGATCAGATATAGAATCGTCACAAATTCAGGTCTCGGGATTTGTCGTAAGACAATATTGTGAAGAACCGAGTCATACCGAGGTAACCGGAACTATAAATGAATATCTTAACTCCCAGGAGATTGTTGGAATATCGGAAATTGACACCCGTGCTGTCACACGAAAAATAAGGTCAAAAGGTGTAATGCTGGGAGTCATTACAGTCAATACCCCCCCCGAACAGGCACTGCAACAGCTAAAGAACAAACCTTCATATGACGAACAAAATTTTGTACAAAAAGTGACTACTAATGAACGCTACCAATGGACAGAACCAGGCCTAGGATACGATGATATCGGCGACAACCTGCGAATTCTTGTCTCAGATTATGGTCTTAAATACAACATTCTTAGGATATTGAAAGGTAAAGGTTGCAATGTGGAAGTATTTCCTTCATCGGCTACTTCTAATGACCTGCTCGCTCAAAATCCTGACGGCATATTGCTCTCTCCTGGACCTGGAGACCCAGAACTTCTCGATCATTTAGTAACCACTACTGAGGATATTTTGGGTAAAGTGCCTGTGATGGGAATTTGCCTCGGAAACCAGATACTCGCGAAATCTCTCGGTGCCAAAACTTACAAGCTTAAGTTTGGCCATAGAGGAGCCAACCATCCGGTCAAAGATACTGCTTCCGGAAGAATTTACATAACTGCTCAAAATCATGGCTATTCAATTGATCCCGAATCTTTGCCATCAGACGTCACCATCACTCATATCAGCATGAATGACTACACAGTGGAAGGGATACGCCATAGATCTCTTCCTGCCCTTAGTATTCAATACCATTCTGAAGCCTCACCAGGCCCAAAGGACAATGAATACATATTTGACGATTTCCTAGATATGATTAAGGAGACCAAATAGTTATGCAACGAAAAATCACTAATATAGCCCATCAAGGAGCCTCATTCTATGCTCCCGAAAATACGCGCGCAGCATTCGATATGACAATCAATATGGGAGTTAAACCTATAGAATTTGATGTCCATTCTTCAAAAGATGGTCGGCTAGTTGTGATCCATGACGATAAACTTCCCGGACAAGTTAATTTCTTATTTAGAGAAGAAAAGAAAGGATTAGCAATTGACTGAAAAACCTAAAAGGATTCTTGTAATAGGTTCAGGGCCAATTGTGATTGGCCAAGCAGCTGAATTTGATTATGCTGGAACACAGGCGTGCAAGTCGTTAAGGGAAGAAGGAGTTGAAACCATCTTAGTGAATTCAAATCCTGCAACAATTATGACTGACGCAGATGTAGCAGACTTTGTATACATAGAGCCTTTAACCGTTCCGGTTATAACAAGGATTATAGAAAGAGAACAGCCGGATGCCCTATTACCTACTTTAGGTGGTCAGACAGGCCTAAACCTGGCAGTTGAACTCGCCGAAGCAGGTGTTCTTGAAAAGTATGGTGTCCAGTTATTAGGAAGCAGTGTCGACTCTATAAAAAAAGCAGAAGATCGGCAGTTGTTCAGAGAATTACTCACTGATATTGGAGAACCAACTCCTCCCAGCTTTGTAGTAAACAGCTACGAAGAGGCAACAGAGGCAAAAGAAACGATCGGTCTACCGGTCGTCATCAGGCCAGCCTATACTTTGGGGGGAACTGGCGGAGGTATAGCTAAAAATGATGATGAATTCATCGAGATAGTCAAATCAGGATTGAGTGCAAGCCCTATCCACCAAGTACTGGTTGAAAAATCCATAGTTGGATGGAAGGAGCTTGAGTATGAGGTGATGAGAGATGGTTCTGATAATTGTATAACTATATGTAACATGGAAAATATCGATCCGATGGGGGTTCATACCGGTGACAGCATTGTAGTAGCCCCCAGCCAGACTCTTTCTGACAATGAATATCAGATGTTGAGAACAGCAAGCCTGAAAATCATAAGAAAACTGGGTATTGAAGGTGGTTGCAACGTGCAATTTGCTTTGGCACCAGGAAATGTAGTTGCTGAAACATTGCCTGACGCCGGAACAATCGGACCTTCTTATTATGTAATTGAAGTAAACCCACGAGTCAGTAGAAGTTCAGCTCTAGCTAGCAAGGCCACCGGATACCCCATAGCGAGGGTTGCAGCAAAAGTTGCTATAGGTATGACTCTTGATGAGATTCAAAACGCAGTAACTCAAAAAACTGTAGCCGCTTTCGAGCCTGCATTAGACTATTGTGTCGTGAAAATACCAAGATGGCCTTTCGATAAATTCCCTTCTGGAGAAAGAACCCTGGGAACCCAAATGAAGGCAACGGGAGAGGTGATGGCCATCGATAGAACTTTCGAAGCTGCTTTTCAGAAGGCAGTCCGATCACTTGAAATAACAAACAGATCAATCGCATGGGAAGACCCTTTATGGTTTTCCCATGAAGAATCGGTATTGAATAATTTACCTATCTATCCAAATGATCAAAGATTATGGGCTCTACTAGCCGGCCTCAGAAGAAACGTAAGTGCTGACGAGCTTTCCAGACGTACAGGAATAGATCCTTGGTTTACACGATCGTTTTCCAGAATTATCGCCATGGAAAGAACCATAGAATCAAACGATCTTTCCTACGATTTATTACGCAAAGCAAAAAGATTAGGATTCACGGATCAACGAATTGGAGAATTAGTGAAGCAATCCGCCAAAGATATTCGAAAATTACGCAAAAGACTCAATATTAAACCGGTATACAAAATGGTAGACACATGCGCTGCTGAGTTTGAAGCCCAAACCCCTTATTTTTACAGCACATATGAAACTGAAAATGAAGCGGAACCACTTCAAGGCAAAAAGGCTTTGGTGCTTGGCAGCGGACCTATAAGAATCGGGCAAGGAATTGAGTTCGACTATTGTTCTGTACATGCAGCGTGGGCGCTTCAGGAAGAAGGGGTGAAAAGTATACTAGTGAACTCCAACCCAGAAACAGTGTCAACAGATTATGATACTAGTGATAGGTTGTATTTTGAACCTCTAGATGAGGAATCGATATTTGACATAATCGACAATGAAAGATTAGCCACCGATCCAGAGCAAGATGGTAATACACCTTCAATTGTCCAGTTTGGGGGACAAACAGCAATAAACCTATCTCAAACTCTGGCCAAAGAATCTATGCCTATATTAGGCTCTACTGCACACACTATCGATGTTGCTTCTGATCGGCATCTATTTGAAGAATTCTTACGCGGAATAAATATACCAAACCCGCCTGGGGGATCAGTATCTAACATTGAAGAGGCCCTTCAAGTAGCAAACGAAATAAAATATCCGGTCCTGGTTCGACCTAGCTATGTTTTGGGCGGCAGAGCAATGGAAATTGTCCAAACCCCAGAGGAGTTACAACGCTATATGGGTGATGCTTTGGAAGCTGGTGAAGGAAGAAAAGTTTTAATTGACAAATATTTCGTCGGCAAGGAAGTCGAGGTAGATGCCGTATGCGACGGAGAGTCAGTCTTGATTCCCGGAATAATGGAACATGTAGAAAGAGCCGGAGTCCACAGTGGTGACTCAATGGCAATTTATCCTGGCCTAACGCTAACAAAGCAAGAGATAGCCACAATTACTGACTACACAACTCGAATCGGTAAATCTTTAAATATTAAAGGACTCATGAACATTCAGTACGTTATTGTTGGCGGCAACACTTACAGAAGCCCAGGATCCATAACGAAAGGTATTTCTGAATACGAAAAAACTGAGATATTTGTCATTGAAGTCAATCCTCGGTCAAGCAGAACCATACCATTCATATCCAAAGTGACTGGAGTCCCTATGGTAAACCTGGCCGTAAAGGCGATGTTAGGCAAGAAGCTAACAGGTATGGGGTATGGAACAGGCCTATTTTCAGCTCCTGAAATAGTCGGGGTAAAAGCTCCAGTATTCTCAATGTCTAAGTTAACGGGCGTAGATACATATCTAGGGCCCGAAATGAAATCGACAGGAGAGGTAATGGGGATAGATCATGACTTTGAATCGGCAATAAGCAAGGCTTTGATTGCTGCCAATTTAAGACTTCCCGAAAAAGGTTCTATACTTTTAAGCATCTCTGATGAGGACAAAAAACAATCAGATCGGCTAATTCAGAATCTGGTTGACGCAGGATATGACATATTTGCCACAGAAGGTACGGCCTCTCTTATAAGTGAATTGGGGGAAAAGGTGATTGCAATACCAAAACGCCTCAATGAAGGACATCCCAATGTAGTGGATATAATTGTTAACGGAACAGTAAACGCCGTGGTTAATACTATTACCGGTAATGGAAGTGCTGTACAGGACGGATTCCATATCAGAAGGGCAGCAGTGGAGAAAAGAATACCTTGTTTCACTTCAATTGACACTGCAACAGCTGCCGCCGAAAGCCTAACTTCAGAAGGTCCAAATTATAACGTCAAATCAATGTTGGAATATATTCGTACGCCCCAAGGAGACTTCCACAATGCCAAGTGACATACCACAATCTACAGTTGGGTCCGAACTACCGAAAGATGTTTTTAAATCCACAGTGTCTATTGAGTGCGAACATCTTGAAAAAATGCTTCATATAGGTACGAGAGATAAATTTACCTTCTATTGTGATGAGCCACCTAGATTGGGGGGGATGATAATTACCCTTCTCCACTCACATACATAGTCGGGGGCATAGGGTTTTGACTATTACGGTACGCTTCGATGAAAGAGGTAGGAATATGCTCGGCGAAGGTCCATGTTGAGATGGATTACTATTTAAAAGGCTCGGTGGCCGATAACACAGTCAAAAACGGAGTAACTGAAATTAGAAGTTTTTTCGATGTTGAATCTGAACAACAGGAGGAAGATTTAATTGAAGTCATCCGACTGGCAAAAAAAGGTTGTTTCGCTGAAAATTTAGTGAAAACTGGAGTACCTCTAAAAAGTGTATGCACTCTAAATGGACCAAAGGTAAATATAGACTAAGGTAAATTTCAAGCCGGCGGATTAAATATGATCCCACTATTATTAACGATCGAAAATTTTATGTGCTATGGAGAAGATGTTCCTTCTCTAAATCTTGAGCCAGTCCACATCGCTTGCATTTCCGGAGATAACGGTTATGGTAAAACCGCCTTACTTGACGCGATAACATGGGCGATATGGGGAAAATCAAGAGCGAAAACCCAAGATGAACTGGTCAATATCACTCGAAACACTATGTTTGTAGAACTAGATTTTTTCGCGGATGAAAGCAGGTACAGAGTTACTCGCACCTATACAAAAGGCAGAGGTGCTTCATCAGGAAAATCAGAACTAAATCTCTCCATTATCACCGGTGGCACCGTATCCTCCCTAATGGCCAATACCATAAGGGAAACTGAGGAAAAAATAGTCAACTTACTCAACATGGACTATGAAACCTTCATAAACACTTCTTATCTAAAGCAAGGGGATTCCAATCGCTTCACATCTTCTAGGCCAACCGACAGGAAAAAAATTTTAGCCGACTTGCTCGACCTCTCATATTACGAACGCTTGGAATCAGCTTCAAAACAAAATTCCCGGAAACTGCAAAATGATGTTGAAGTAAAACAATCCATGATAGAGAACAAATTTTCAGTTGTTCAACCAAAAGAATTAGTCCTTGAAAGATTGAAAACGTATGAAAATAAATCTCGAGATTTATTTTCTGAGGAACAAAGTTTTAGTGAAGAATTGGAAGAGCTAAACCTAAAACGTCAAACTTTATTAGTCGCAACCTCCAATAAAAAAACCGTCGCTGACCAAATTCAGGCATCAGAAAAAGAAATCGACATGATGTTGGTTCAAGAAATGCGATGGAAGGAGGAATTAGGTGAATTGAAAACTTTGCTCAATCGCTCTGAAGAGATTCAATCAACCTATAATGAATATCAAAATTTACGATCGGAGTATGGTAAATCCTCCACATTAATATCTGCTTTTCATAAAACAAACGAAGAAAAAAATATACTAGAAAAGACAATCACTATTGAGAAACTGAAATTGGAATCTCAAATTTCCAACAAATCGAACCGAATCGAAACAGATCTGCAACCACTCGTAGATAACATTCCTAACTTGCTACATGAAATCGACCTCACAAACACCACTCTCCAAAATTTGCAGACCGAAATTGACGAAACGGAACACTTATTAGATAAAGCAAACGCCATGTCTGAGAAGGTAACCATTTTACAAATCTCCAATAAGACTTTATTGGCACAGATGTCTGATAGCCGAAATAGGTTTGATTTGATAAACCATGCCGAGGCAACCTGCCCGCTTTGCCTCCAATCTATTTCAACCGGCAGCAAACATCACATAAGTGACGAACTTCAACATGAAGGTAAAACCAGCAAAGCTGAATATGAATCCAATTTGAAAAAAATCCAAACTCTTACTACTATGAAAAAAGAAGTTGCTACTCAAAATGAATTGCGACAAACCAATTTGGTGCAAAAAAAGATCGAAACGGAAAAAATAAAACTTGAGCTGATTAATCAATTGGGGAAAAGTGAAGATTCTTCCATTGAACTCGGTTCCATTAAATTGCATTTGGTCCAAATGGAAGAAGAACTTAATTCTGAAAAGTTTTGCTCTGAAGAATTAAGCCGACTGAAAATCCTGGATTCTAAGCTCAAAGAATTGGAGGCCACTGAAATAAATCATAGCCACCTGGAATCTAAACTTGAAAAACTGAGCCCTTATTTGGAACTTCACGTACAACTGCAAGGATCGCGAGACAGACTTCTATCAATAACTCAATCTATCCAGGACACCAAATCCATTAGAGAAGCCAGACAATTGCAAACAGAAACTTGGAAATTGGAACTAGTAAGAATTGAGAAAATGTTGGCTGAAGAGTGGAATTTGGATCAAAATATCAATTTGACTCAATCGAAAATTAAGAAGCTGAAGGGACAAAGTCTTAATGCTGTGGCTATGCGGGAACAGGCCCGCTACCAAATCGAAGAGATCGTTAAAGCTGAAGAAGACATAAAATCAATGGAATTAGAAATATTTAAAACCAATGAAAATGTTCAATTATACGAAGAATTAACTTTCGCTTTTGGTCGCAATGGGATCCAAGCGTTAATGATAGAAAGAGCTGTTCCAATGCTAGAAAATACCGCTAAAGAGCTTTTGGCTCGTCTTAGCGATAATAAAATGACCATAAAATTGGATTTAAAAGAAGGCAGAACAGATAGGGCCACAGGACTCCCATCAGAAGAACTAAACATAACTATATCTGATGAACAGGGTGCTAGAAGTTATGAAACATTCAGTGGAGGAGAAACTTTTCGAATCGACTTTGCACTCAGAATAGCAATGTCAAAATTACTCGCATCCAGATCAGGGGCGCCGTTACCAATATTATTTATTGATGAAGGGTTTGGTTCCCAGGACACGATAGGACAAGAAAGGCTTATCGAAGTCATACAATCCATCAGCGAAGACTTTGAAAAAATCATGGTCATAACTCACGTAGAGTCAATGAAAGAAAATTTCGATCAACAGATCGCAATTTCAAAAACGGAATCCGGTTCGATTTTTACATTACAGTATTAGCTATAAGCCTATTTCCTTCAAATCCTTGGCCGGAATTAGCTCAGGTTCAGTCTCGTTTTGAACATCTTCCAATCCCCAACCGGGAGCTGTTTCCCTTAGAATTAGGCCTTCTTGTTCCACAGAAATGACAGCAATATCTGTAACAATTAAACTAACGCATGTGGGGCTAGTCAAAGGAAAACTACATTCAGATACTACTTTAGGTTCCCCGTCTCTTCCTTTATGTTCCATCGCAACAATTACTCTTTTCGCACCAACAGCTAGGTCCATGGCGCCACCGACATTACCAATCCCTCTAGATGGAAGCATCCAATTTGATAAATCTCCCTTTTTTGAAACCTGTAAGGCGCCCAAAACGGTGACATCAATGTGGCCTCCCCTTATCATCCCAAAGGCGTCAGCAGAATGAAAAAAAGACATGCCGGGAGTAGGTTCAAGAAACTGTCCGCTAGCATTAATTAAATCGTCATCTTCTTCACCTTGCTCTGCCATAGGTCCATAATTAAGTACCCCACTTTCGCTGTGATAGAGAATAGTTTTTCCTTCCGAAACGTATTGAGAGCAAAGCGAAGGTATACCCAATCCCAGATTGACTACATCTCCATCCTTTAATTCCTTAGCTACTCTCATAGCTATAACTTCTCTTGGCAATCTATCGAGCATAGTTCTTAACCCTCTCAGAAATATATTGAGTTCGCTTCATATTTTCACTAACCTATCGACGAATAAAGCTGGAGTATTTATCAAATGTGATTCGATTTGACCAGGGCTCACTATCTCATCCACCTCTACGATAGAAATACCAGAAGACCTGACCATGACAGCACCAAAATTCTGGGAAGTGCCCTTGTATGAAAGATTTCCCAAGGTATCCGCTTTATGTGCTTTAATTAATGCGAAATCTGCTTTCAAAGCAGTTTCCAGTATATGACGGCGACCATCAAATTCCCTCACTTCTTTTCCTTCCGCCAGCTGGGTTCCTACTCCAGTGGGAGTAAAAAACGCCGGTATCCCAGCACCGCCCGCTCTTATCCGTTCAGCCAAAGTCCCTTGTGGTACCAATTCCAAACCGATTTTCCCTTCCCGAAAATGAGATTCAAATGAATTTACCTTAGAAGGAGAAGGGGAAACTGGATAGGAGGCTATGAGTTTGCCTACTTGATCATTATCGATCAACAGTCCGCAGTCAACAGCCGTGTGTCCTGGTAAAGTACCAAACCCCATAAGGCTTGCAAGGCCTGCCGTATTGCTTATGATGGTCAGGTTCAAAGCACCGTGATCTCTCAGAGCAACAATAAGGTTTTGGGCTGTCCCACCCGTACCCCCAAACCCGGAAACCATAATGACGGCACTATCAAAAATATCTGCCACCGCTTCATCAAATGAACTGAATACTTTTCCCACTTATCGTATACTCCTGGAAGGTTTGATTTTTGAAAAACCCATGATAATCACATCCAATATACAGGTTCAAAAAGAGAGGTCAATAATGAAGCAAATTTCAATAAGGGAGGGAAGTGTATCTGATACCCCAACCATATCTAAATTTCAACAGCAAATGGCCTTAGAGACAGAATCTAAAATTTTGAATAAATGGACCGTTCAACAAGGGGTCGAATCAGTTTTGAAATGTCCTAATAAAGGCTTCTATATAATCGCGGAGGAAGATTCAACCATCATTGGTAGCTTATTGGTAACGTTTGAGTGGAGTGACTGGAGGAATGGTTGGTTCTTTTGGATACAGAGTGTGTTCGTCGATGCGGCATATCGAAAACGAGGAGTATACCGACTTATGCATAGTGAAGTGATTCGACGTACTCAAGCAAGTGGAAATTGTTGTGGGATCAGATTATATGTTGAAAAAGATAATATAAACGCTCAGAAAGTATACAGAAATCTGGGTATGCATGAAACCGATTATTACCTATACGAAGAAGAATTTTAATCATGCTAAGGAGCTAAAATAATGGCTATTAGTAGCAGCGAGGCAGAACATTTCCTTACCCACAACCACGACGCAGTCCTTTCAACAATACGGTCGAACGGTGCAACTCAACTAAGTGTTGTCACAGTTGGCTTCTATAAAGGAGGCGCGATATTCACCACCACAAAAGCTAGAGCCAAATTTGTCAATTTAAACAGGACTCCTGAGTGCTCCCTACTTATTTCGAATTCGAATTGGAAGCCATATCTAGTCCTGGAAGGTAAAGCTCTTATTTTTTCTACTGATACAACAGAACCAAACATTTTAAAGGGTATTCTTCGTACAGCCTACAGATCAGCAGCAGGGAAAGAACACCCAAATTGGTCAGATTACGATGAAGCCATGAAAAAAGATGATAGGGTGGCTATATTCGTGAGTGGAGAAAATATTTATGGCACTATAGAAAATTAAGAAAGCCTGAACTACTTTTTCCAAGCAAGCCGAATTACCCGAGGTAATAAACTAAAGATCCCACCTCCCAACAAAGTGAGGCAGGCAATAGCAACCGTACAGTCAAAGAAAAATCCTTGTGGAAACATGGCTATCAAATAGTCGTGTCTTGGGTCCAAAACCCATAAATCATTGCTAAAGCTAACCAAATGGAAAAACAAAAATAGCCTGTCAAATCCAATAATAGCCAAAATAGAAATTGCTATCACCAAGCTAAAAGTAAACACTCCTCCCCTGCCCAGATACTTCAAAGCCAAAATCCATCCATTAGTTGAAGGATTAAAAATCATACAAACACAACCCATTAAAAGCAATATCGCGGAACATAACTGCCCCACGTAAACCATTTTTACAAGCTGTTTAACATCATACATGTGAAGAATTTCTCTCTCATTAAATAAATTTGGAACATTGTCTCCGTGTAAAGAGATGTTTATTGTGATTCGGTCCAAATCATTATTGAAATAATCCCTTATTTGTTGCCCAGCTATTTGCAATTGTTCGAGTTCTATACCTGTATATTTCTCAATTTTGTATTTGCTGAATCCATAGTCATATATTGTGGCCGAATTCAATACTATTCGAACATTGGTGGTTATGAGTAACAGCGGGACGCAAATAATAAACAAGGCCTGTAGAATGATATTGAAAATTCTAGTGTACATACTTTACTAAGCTTATTGACCTGTCCTAAAGAGTGTCAACAAAGGTCCTAGAGGATAGAAAAATGGCTACATCACTACCCTTCCCTGATTCCTTTGACGGAATTCTCCAACTAGTGGCTCAACTCCGTTCCAAGGATGGGTGCCCCTGGGACCAAGAGCAAACCTTACAAACGTTATCTCCACTGTTGCTGGAGGAATGCTACGAATTAGTAGAGGCCACGGAAAATGAACAAGACTCTGAAAGGCTGGAAGAAATAGGTGATCTTCTTTTGCATATCGCCTTCCAAATTCTACTTTCAGAAGAGTCAGGTGCATTCTTCCGGTCAGACGTTTTCGAATCAATGCTGAAAAAGTACATTCGTCGACACCCTCATGTTTTTTCCAATCAAACAGTGGATTCTATTGAAGAGTTAAAGGGCAACTGGGAAAAAATAAAACGAGAAGAAAAGGGAGAATCCAGACATTATGAAATGGATGGCATACCCCGCAATTTGCCTGCCCTTTCTTGTGCACTGAAGATACAACAAAAGGCAGCAAGGTGCGGTTTTGATTGGGATGATTCTAATGAAATTCGCCAGAAAATATTGGAGGAATTATCTGAATTCGAAGCTGCTAGTAACTGTGATCAACAACAAGAAGAAGTCGGAGATTTGTTATTTACGGTCGCTAATATGGCTCGCCATAATGGTATAGATCCGGAACAGGCGTTGAGAAATGCCAATAGGAAATTTATTTCCAGATTCACAAACATGGAAAAATTATCTGAACAGGCAGGGCAACAATTTTCTGATTTGGCATTGAAAAATCAGGATGATTTATGGCAACAGGTGAAGTTAAAGGAAAGGCAACCATGAAATCAAATGACCATGACCGCGAAAAAGAAATCATGTGGGACTTGGTGAATCTACATTTCAATAACATGATTTCTGACGATCAAGTTGGGAAGGTTAAGGAATCTATAGCAGGCATACTTACCGACGCCAATGAGATTAGGTCCACCACATTGGACGATAGCTTTCCACTGTTAAATTCCTACCAGCCATTCAGAGGCGACGCAAATGAATAAGACTCCTTTATTTAAAAATTTGCGATATGTAGCAAAAGAACTAGAAAATAAAAAAATCTCCCCTACAGAAATAACAAAATACTACTTAGCCCGTCTAAATGAACTGGGCCCGGAATATAATTCCGTAGTCACTGTTACAAATGAACGAGCTTTGAGGCAGGCAGAGGCTGCTGAGAAAGAAATTATGTCCGGTATATATAGGGGACCGTTACATGGCATTCCCTTTGGAGCGAAAGATTTACTAGCCACAGACGGAGGAATTCCAACAACTTGGGGTGCGGAACCGTTCCGACATCAAACCTTTCCATACAACGCTACCGTTATAAATAAATTGTGCTCTTCGGGGGCAATATTAGTTTCTAAGTTAGCTATGATAGAGCTCGCTGGTGGAATGGGCTACAGGCAACCAAATGCCTCTCTTACAGGGCCGTGCAAAAGCCCTTGGGACAAAAATACGTGGGCCGGAGGTTCCTCCAGTGGGTCTGGTTCAGCAGTTGGAACAGGCCTGGTACCTTTCGCCATAGGCTCAGAAACTTGGGGGTCCATATTGTCACCGGCCAACAATTGTGGAGTGTCAGGCCTAAGGCCCACTTTTGGCCGAGTGAGTAGATATGGAGCAATGGCTCTTAGCTGGTCGCTAGACAAAATAGGCCCGCTATGTTTATCTGCCGATGACTGTGGCATTGTGCTAAATGAAATCGCGGGACCAGACCCCAAAGATCCTTCATCCAGCGATAAGCTCTATGAATATAGTGTTGATTCTAATCAACGTAAATTCAAACTGGCGGTATTAGCGGGTGCTACCACTAACATAGATGAAGAAGTAGCAGACAGTTTCAAAGAAAGTTTAGATACTCTTAGCCAGTTTTGTGAGTTAGAAGAAATAAATTTTCCAGAATACCCTTATGAAGCGATAACTAGAACGATCATGCTAGCAGAATCTGGTACCATTTTTGACGAATTTTCTAGTAGCGGAACTGCAGCCCTCCTTACAGCACCGGAAGATAAATATGGACCTTACGCCCGAACCGCTGTGCTTGCCAAGGACTATTTAAAGGCATTACGACTAAGAGACGAAATATCCCAGAAAATCGATCCCATAATGTCAAAATATGATGCTGTATGTGGGCCAACTAAGGGAACGCCGGCATCAAACTTGGAAGACGAGTTCAGGGGTGCCATCCGGGGCAACGCAAAAGATATCCTCGGCGCCCTAGGAAATTCAGTCGGGTTGCCTGCTATCTCAGTCCCAAACGGATTCACTAAAGCCAATTTGCCTACAGGTATTCAGTTTGTTGGACAGGTATATGCTGAAAATTCAATTTTGAACTTAGCAAATCGGTTTCAACAGCAAACTGATTGGCATTTAAAACATCCTGCAGAACTCTTAGAAGAAATTTAAGCTAATTTAAGCTACAAGTAGCAAGGATTAACCGGGACCCGCTGATATAATCTAATTGACTACAAATACCCGGGCCCACCAAAGTTCACAATTACACCGAGGAAAATTATGATTTCAATATTTGTTACGATACAAGTAAAAGATGGGTATGCAGAACAATTTATTGAAGCCAGCTTCGGTGACAGTCAAGGGTCTGTTCGAGACGAAACAGGATGCTACAGATTCGATATCCTTCGAAATGCTGAAGACACGAATAAATTCCATTTATACGAAGTTTATGAAACCCCGACTGCGCTGGAGACCCATAGAAATTCTCCTCACTATAAAAAATGGCGGTCGACGGTAGAAGCCTGGTTTGATGGAGACGTTGAAAGAGTAATGATGAACACTGTCTTCCCTTCTGATCAAGGTTGGAAAGATCAAAAACCTTGCCTTCTGAATTGGTAGTCCTTCTACCTATTCCCTCCGTTTCTAACTAACGTACAACATAGGGAGCAATAAAATTTCTACTTATTTTTTATTGATGACTCTTACGCAAGAAGGAAGACGCCTAGTTAACGATGACCCAGAAGTAGTTCTACACGCCGCTCATTCTAGTGACTTACTTGATGTTCATTGCATGGGATTATATGCAGTTCTAGGGCATCACGATTTTATAACTATTCTTGAAGCTCCTGACAATGAAACCGCAGCGAGATTTTCTCTCGAATTAGGGGTTAAAGTTGGGGTTGAGATACAAACAGTACCAGCTATACCTATATCTAGACTCGATCACAAAATGGAATGGCCCCCCAGTAGCCAGGACATGCCCAGCCCGTCGGAGCCAGACGAAGGCGAGATTTAGAGGCTGGTATGAATTCCATAATAACCGATGCTCCTCTAGAAATTACATGTTTTTCCAAGACTTACGGAACTAACATTGCGGTTGATAGGCTAGACCTAACAGTGGAGAAAGGTGAAGTGTTTGGATTCCTTGGTCCCAATGGAGCAGGGAAAAGCACCACAATAAAATCCATACTGAATTTCCTAACACCCTCCGACGGTAAAATCAGGATATTTGGGCTAGACAGCGTAAAAAACAGTGTTGCAATCAAGAATCATATTGGATATTTGGCAGGTGATATTTCACTTTATAACTCCATGTCTGGTTATCAATTTTTAAAATATCTCACCGGGTTAGGAAAAAACACTAATTGGGATTATGTTAATGATCTGGGCAACCGGTTACAGGTATCCCTTCAAGCAAAAATAGGAACACTATCAAAGGGAAATAAACAGAAGATCGGTTTAATCCAAGCATTTATGCACCAACCAAAATTACTGATATTAGATGAACCTACCAGTGGATTAGACCCTTTGATGAAACAGATTTTCTATGAAATGGTTCTTGAGATGAAACACCTTGGGAATAGTATTTTCGTGTCATCTCATGACCTCAATGAAGTCCAACATATTTGCGGTAAAGCAGCATTCATTAAGTCAGGCAGACTTATAGCAACTGAAAGCATTAGGGGGAATTTCGAATTTAGCCTCAGGAGATATACCGTTGCATTTTCAAGATTCCCTAACATAACCGATTTTGAGAAAATAGATTCAGTATCTGAAATAACCCAAGATGAGAACAAATTAACTTTGACGGTGAAAGGAGACGTTTCAGAATTTATCAGAAAGCTTTCTAATCACGATCCAATAGATCTTTCTGAAGAGGAAACCAGTCTCGAAGATATATTTATGAAGTACTACGAGGATTGACCTCATGGTTAATTACATATTCTCTATTCATATAATCTCAAAATGGAAAAACATCGTGGTTTGGTCGGTCTCAATGTTTCTTTTAGCCTTAATGTTCACAGGCCTTTACGACTCTTTTAAAGGTGAAATCACTGATGTGATAGGCAATGCGCCCAAACTAATGGAGGCCATGATAGGACCAATCCCTGAAGGCGCTGTCACACCTGAAGGTTGGTTAGGAATAGAACTTTACGGACTATTATTCCCTATCCTGCTAGCAGTAATCGCAGTATCAGCAGGAGCCTCGGCAATCGGTGCAGAAGAAGAATCAGGCACTATTGAACTTATCTTAGCCAGCCCTATAAGCAGAGGCAGAGTGGTATTGGAGAAATCGCTAGGAGTAATGGTCCAGCTGGCGATTATCAGCGGATCTCTATGGGCAGGCATTGCGATCGGATCTATCCTTTTCCCATTCGATGTGTCTTTAACCAACGTGTTTTCCGCAACTGGTATGGGATGGATTTTTGGTACGACTGTGGCTTATATAACTATGTCCATCCAGGCACTTACTGGGAGAAAGGGACTCGCGTTGGGTGTAGGAGGCGGGTTTGTCGGACTTAGTTATGTGATGATGGTAATATCAGGATTGATCCATGGTTTGAATTCCCTGAAACATATCTCGCTTTTTAATTATTATGACGGCCCTTCGGTACTGATAAACGGACTGAATGAAACAAGTTTCTCCGTAATGCTAGGATTATCTGTTTTATGTTTTGCCGTCTCGTTGTACGGTTTCTATAATCGAGATGTAGGTATTTAATCAAACCCGTTAGTCTAAATTCTAGAAAATTCCCGCTCTAAATGATTCTTGTTCATATTGATCATAGTGGGGCGACCGTGCGGGCAATTATTGGGTTGCAAACAGGATTCTAATTGCTTCACAAGAAGGGACATTTCGCGATAAGACATCTTTTTGCCAGCTCTGATAGCTGCATGGCATGCTAGTGAATAAGCAGCTTTGTCTTCCCAGGACTTAAATTCAACCTGTTCACTTAAAGCAGATAACATTTTATGGAATGAATCTCTTGGATCAGCCTCCGCTAACACTTTAGGTACATTTCGTATTAAATAGGAGTTGGGTCCAAATGGCTCTGGAATCATTCCCAAGGCATCAAAAATATCTTTGTTTTCTTCAATTAATATTTCTTGATTCGAATCCAATTCCAGATTGATAGGTTCAAGCAGCATTTGTGTCTCAATTGTTCTCCTTTTGGCATCCGCCGCAATTTTCTCAAAAATTATCCTCTCATGCGCAGCATGTTGATCAATCATATAAATACCGTCAGGTCCCTCGCACACAATATATGTGTCAGACACTTGTCCCAAAACACGGAGCAATGGAAGCACTTCTTGGTATCGGATAATAGTACTTTGTTCTGAAAAAGCGTTTAAAACAGGAGTTCCCCCAGCTTCAAACCCGCCGGTACTAAGAGCTGTTGGCCAAAATACAGAAGGCTCTGAACCTTCGACAAATTTGGGGTACTTCTGGCTGTGATTTACTATGGACTGCACAGGCGATTGCTTCAGAAGGGTGCTCCTAACCCCCCCTTGAACGATGGAAAAGACCTGACTTTCATTTTTGAAACGTACTTCAGTTTTAGCAGGGTGAACATTCACATCCACTTCATCCAAAGGTACCCGAAGTGCGATTGCTCCGATAGGAAATTTATTATCCGAAGAAAATCCTTTATAGGCTTGCTCAAATGCAAAGGAAATGGTTCTGCTCTGTACTAATCTTTCATTAACAAATAGGAAAATACGAGATCTATTAGATCGTTTTTGTTCTGGCGTGCCTATGATTCCAGATATTATAGGTCCTTGCCAATCTTGGTCATAATCCTCTGATATTTCAATCATTTTGGAGGCCTCAGATATACCTAATATTGCAACCATGACATCTCTCAAAACTCCGGAACCTGATGTCCTCAATGGCCTAGATGAACCCTGATTTAATTCAAAAGCCACCCTCGGATTACATATAGCAAACTTTTGTATCAGAGAATGAATTCGATTCCCCTCAGCAGACTCAGATTTAAAAAATTTCTTTCGAGCCGGAAATTTCGAGAAAAGTTCAGAAACAGAAATCGTTGTACCGTAATCAATACCTGCGAATGATTTGGTGACGAGAACATGGTTATCCAACCTTATGCGCACACCTTTTACTTCCCCTCTCGCCCTAGTTGCAAGTTCCACCTGGGACACTGAAGATATGCTATAAAGCGCCTCTCCTCTAAACCCTAAAGTAGCTATGGAATCCAGATCTGATTGGGTATATATCTTACTTGTCGAGTGTCTATCAAAAGCAACTTCTACTTCTTCTGGATGGATACCCATACCGTTATCAGACACAACAATTGAATCGATTCCACCTCCGGATGCAGAAATATATATCCTGTCTGCACCCGCATCCAGAGAATTTTCCACTAACTCTTTCACCACTGAAGCAGGCCGTTCAATCACTTCTCCGGCTGCTATCAAGGCGGAAATTTTGGGAGTAAGTTTCCTTATAACAGGCATAGGTAATTTCACTCTTTTCCTGAAACTGGTTTGAATCCCCTATGATTTGAAGTGCCAGTTGATGTGAAATCGTTTATCGCTTTGTACAATTCTGGCATATGTCCATCTTCCGCAGATCTAAAATAGTAGGGCTCTACGTGTACTCCCCCAAACGCCTCTACGATCTCTCTATGATCATCAATTACAAAATCAGGCCTTGGAGAGACTGAAAACCGTTTTAATCCAACTTCATATTCCGTAATAGGTTTTACAAAAATACTCGAAACAAATTTTGAAAGTCCTAATCTTTCTATGTCATCTGTCCTCATGCCAACTCCAGACCAAATGTATATCGAATGGCCGTCATTAATCAATTTTTCAAACACTTCAGTAGTCCCTGGTCTAAGACTGCCATCCATAGCTATTAGAGTGTAATCAACATCAAAATATATATTCATGAATACTAATTGATCCTATTTAAATTATTACTATATTGGGATTATATTTTGGGAAAATATGGATTTCGCAATTTTTTTTATCGGATTTTGTTTAAGTTGTATGCTCGTGGCCAAAGTATTTATAATATCTGACTGCGCCAAAAGCAGTGGGGACACCCCGCGCCTAAGATCGCTGACTTTCGTTATGCCAGATTCCCAACTCTCAATAACCGCTCCAAACTCAGACCACACACCAGTATCACTTTTCACAGAGTTACTGGAATTCTGCATCAAAGATCTGCCCCCAGATTCATTCACCAGCATTATTCCTGCTAAAACATCCCACAAATGCGACCCGGATATAACAGCGTACTCTGTTATCCCAAGGGCCACCAACGACATTTCGTAAGCTATACTCCCCCCCATGCGAGGCTCTCCTGATCTATGGGTAAACTCACTATCAAATTTGAACCTACTGGCAAAAGAACCAGGAAGGGTATTTATTGCGTTTGGATCGATTTCTTTAATTACAGGAACCTTCAGTGGTTTGTCGTTTACTTTACAACCATTCCCATAACTTGCATGAATAACAATACCTGGATTCTGGTTGGGCCAGGGTATAAATATTGCACCAGCAATTGGCAACCCTTTATACATAATTCCAATAGAAGAGGCATAGCATGGAAAACCGTGCATAAAATTACGGGTACCATCTAAAGGGTCTAATACCCAAACAATATCAGGAAGAGAGTCTTCAGTTGAATCTCCCTCTTCACCAACAACCCCATGACCGGGGTACCTTTTAATTATCTCTTCAGATAGAAAATTCTGTACATCTTTATCAGCCCTAGTCACTGGGTCTCTTCCTTTCAAGTCCTTGTAACTTACCTTCAAATCCTGTGACTCTGATAGAGGGTCTCGAAAGTACATTTGGAGCAATTTGCCAGCTGACATAGCCAGTTCATAGGCGTCGTTTTGAATGCCTCTAATAAAATTGTCTTCTAGTGGGATATTCATATTCAAGAAATGTTTATTTTATCTAACGCTTCATTCAAGGTTTTTTATCAAGTTCACTAAAGTCCGGGATGCACTAACAGGGTCTATTTGTCCGAGCTCCACGTCCTTTTTCAGTTTCATAACTTCCAAGTTAGCTCTAGGATTTTCTTCATCAAGAATCATGTCTAATGTAGACTCTATCTCCAATAAAGTAGTGCTTCGCAACGCCTCCAATCTTTTCTTTGCCTTATGGCCAGCGAGGGAGTCGTATGACTCGTGATCTGAATGTATACGGTCAATCTCAAAAAGAAGTTCGGGCACACCATCTCCTACATCAGCTCTAGTTGTGAGGACCGGTGGTAAACTCACGACATGCTTGTCGGAAAGCTGTAAGGCACCCCTGACATCCTTGACCATTCTATCAGCACCGACCCGATCAGATTTATTGACAACAAATATATCGGCTATCTCCATCAGTCCAGCTTTCATTGCTTGTATGGAATCCCCTGATTCGGGGACGATGACAACAATAACTGTGTCCGAAATCTTCATCACATCCAGTTCGGTCTGTCCCACCCCTACAGTTTCTACCAACACCATATCGAAACCAAATGCATCAAGTAAGGTAGTAATTCCATAAGTTGAAATGGACAGTCCACCGCTCGATCCTCGACTGCTTATGCTTCTGATAAACACTCCTGGGTCAGTGTAATGCGATTGCATCCTTATCCTATCACCAAGAACAGATCCTCCGGTAAACGGACTACTTGGATCACATGCAAGTATTGCCACTGTCCGGCCTGTGTCTCTAATAATGGAAGCCAAAGCTGAAGAAAGAGTACTTTTACCTGCTCCTGGAGGGCCTGTTATGCCGACAATATGGCTCCTCCCACTGACATCCTTTATTTCAGGGTAGACAGAAGTTAGTACCTGTGGGTCTGACTCGATTAATGTGATTAATTTGGAAAGAGCTCTTATATTGCCATCAAGTAATCGAACAATCTCTTTATGTGGGTTATCAATACTAGACATATTATCTGAATTCCATTTCATTAAAAGGGACTATCGAGGAGAATGATCGAAAATATTGTCGGATAATTCAGCCGGTATTATTTATCTGGTTAAGCACATTTACTGTTTTGATCGCTGAGATCGCACAAATTTCACCCTCATTACCCTTGCGGCCACCACACCTATCCAAGGCTTGTTCTACATTATGAGTCGTCAAAACTCCAAACATTACAGGGGTCTGATTATCTATGGCCACTCTGGAAATGCCTTCCGCTGCCCCCTGTGAAACATATTCATAGTGATCCGTTTCACCTTTAATTACTGCTCCCAGACATATAACAGCATCATAATTTCCAGAGGATGCCATGCCATCGGCCACAACAGGAATCTCAAATGATCCGGGTATCTTGGCGACGGTTATATCACTCTCTAATACCCCATTTTCTAACAAAGCTGATTTGGCACCATCTAACAATTTCAGTGTAACGAAATCATTAAACTCGGCAACGACAATACCAAATCGCATGCCGAATCCGTTCAAGTCACCCTCAATCACCGGAGTCGTCTCCCGAGGCATCCGAAATGGGATTCAGAATATGTCCCATCCTTTGCCTTTTTGTTTCCATATATTTAACATTTTCATCAGTGAGGGGAGCTATTATCGGTACCCGCTCCACAACCTCCAAGCCGAATCCTTCCAAACCAACTCTTTTGGTGGGATTATTTGTCAAAAGCCTCATTTTTTTTACGCCAAGATCCTCCAAAATCTGGGCACCTATTCCGTACTGCCTAGGATCTGGTGCAAATCCCAGCATCACATTAGCCTCCACGGTATCGTAACCCTTGTCTTGCAAGGCGTAGGCCTTCAATTTATTGTGAATCCCTATGCCTCTACCTTCCTGTCGCATGTAAAGCAGCACTCCACTTCCATATTTTTCAATCGCCTCAAGAGCCAGTTGAACTTGGTATCCACAGTCACACCTTTTGCTTCCAAACACATCCCCCGTCAAACATTCACTGTGAACTCTCACTAATACTGGATCGTTTTGATTGATGTCTCCTTTTACAAAAGCGACATGCTCCTGTACATCTACCACACTGCTATAGGACACTGCTGTAAATTCCCCATACTCTGTTGGTACTCTTGCTTCTGCTACCCTTTCAATTAACCTCTCGTGCAGTCGACGATAAGAGATCAAATCCTCTACGCTGACAATCTTTATATCGTGTTTTTGAGCAAATTTTTCTAATTGAGGCATTCTCGCCATGTGGCCATCATCTGCCATTATTTCGCAAATTACTGCAGCTTCTCTTAGTCCACCCAACCTGCAAAGATCTATAGAGGCTTCAGTCTGTCCAGTTCGTTTTAAAACCCCTCCCTCAACATACCGCAGCGGGAAAATATGTCCAGGTCGGCCCAATTCTTCTGGTTTTGTTTCATCATCTACAAGAGTTCTAATAGTATTAGATCTATCCGATGCAGAAATCCCAGTGGTAGTTCCTATCAACGAATCCACAGATACCGTAAAGGCAGTACTTAATCTTGCTGTGTTGCTGGAAACCATGGGCGGTAAATTTAATTTATCTAAGCGTTCTCCCAGCATTGGCACACATATTAAACCTCTGCCGTACGTAGCCATGAAGTTAATAGCTTCCGGAGTCACCATTTCGGCAGCCATCGTTAGATCGCCTTCATTTTCACGACCTTCATCATCGATAACGATGACCATCTTACCGTTTTTTATATCATCTATGGCTTCTTCTATCTTGGATAATGGCATGGATATGTACCTTCCCAAATAAGATCAATCCAAGTCAATACTGGGTTGATTCCAAATTGAGAGTTTTTCTATATATTTCCCTATTATGTCAGTCTCTATATTTACAGAGTTACCTACTCCTTTGGTTCCCAAAACTGTATTGTCTCGAGTGTAGGGTATCAAAGCTATGGTAAATGTATTTTCGTCACAGTTTACAACCGTAAGACTAGCACCGTCCACGCAAACAAACCCTTTTTCCACTATATACTTAGATAAATTCTTTGATATTTCAAATTCTATAAGCCATGCACTTCCCTCTTCTACGTATGCAGTTATTTGAGCAGTTCCATCCACATGACCTTGAACAATGTGTCCTCCAAGACGCCCTCCAAGTTGAGCCGATCTTTCCAAGTTAACCTTGTCTCCTACTGAAAGATCTCCTAAATCAGTACGGCGTAGAGTTTCAGGTACAACATTGACTTTAAATAAATTTTCTTCAATGCTGACTACTGTAAGGCAAGCACCATTCACAGAAATACTGTCCTTAACACCGAGATCATCCATAATAATCGAGGATTCAATCCATATATCAGTCTGGCTGATATATGAAACAATTCCAAGTTCTTCAATTAGACCGGTAAACATCAATCTCCTTTTTCACAGTATCCTGATATTAAAACATCAGGCCCAATGAATTCTCTCGAGACATCAACGAGTGAATATTTTTCTGACATTACATTTGCTCCTCTTCCTCCCACTGCACTTAAACTCAATCTTCCTCCAATAATGCTGGGAGAAATAAAAGCCACCACCTTATCTACTAAACCTTCGTCAAATAAGGATCCAAGCAATTCCGACCCTCCCTCCACTAATACCGAGGAAACAGGAATATCTCCTAAGTATTTAAAAACTGAGGTAAGATCCACTCTTCCTTCCTTACTAGGAAAGGCTTTGGTTGTGACATTTTGCAGATGATCTGGAAGTTTAAAGTCTTGGGCCGAGGCAACCAAAGTAGTTCCTTTTTCCAAAAACAAGGCACTCTTCTCAGGAATACGCCCTGACGAATCAATTACCACTCTCAATGGTTGTCTCTCAATCTTTTTATCATTCAACCTAACTGTCAACCGAGGGTCATCGGCCATCACAGTGTTCACTCCAACCATAATAGCGTCCGACTCAAATCGCAAAAAATGAGCCCGTGCCCTAGATTCTTCACTGGTTATCCACTTAGCGTCTCCCGATGAAGTTGCTATCTTGCCGTCTAAACTAACAGCAAACTTTGCAGTAATAAAAGGGGACCCTGTCTTCGACAATTTAATATGGGCCTCCAAATCAACCTCAGCTATTTTTTTTCCAAGACCCAAAACAACTTCTATACCTGCTTCTTGTAATCGATCTATACCTTTGCCCGACACCCTGTTATCAGGGTCTTGAATGGCAATATAGACTTTTGATATTCCAGATTCGATAATTGCTTCGGTGCATGGGGGGGTTCTACCAAAATGACAGCAAGGCTCCAAAGTAACGTATAGAGCGGCCTGTTTTGCACCATCTCCTGCTGCAGTTATCGCCATCACTTCAGCATGTGGAGATCCAGGGCGTCCCGTAAACCCCTCTGATAATACTTGTTCGTTTTTTACTAGGACAGCCCCAACAGGGGGGTTAGGGTTAGATAGGCCTCGAGCCTTTTTACCAGCAGTTAGAGCGGTGTCCATATATGACATGGATCACCTTCTTTGGAAATCCTGGTGCACTTTGCTTGCAGTCGGATCTGATTGTCCTTGATATTTGCTGCCCAACTCTGGCGAACCATAAGGATATTCCGCCGGAGTAGTTAGGCGCACATAAGACAGTTGGCCTATTTTCATACCGTAATACAAGGTTATCGGCAAATTAGAGACATTACTCAGTTCAAGCGTTAAATGTCCTTTAAAACCAGGATCTACATAGCCGGCCGTAGAATGTATCAATAATCCCAACCTACCGAGCGAACTCTTGCCTTCTACCCTTGACACAAGGTCGTTAGGCAATTCTATATGTTCAAGGGTACTACCGAGTACAAATTCTCCTGGATGAAGCATAAATGGTATATCACCTTCGATCTCCAATTTTTCTGTCAACTCCTCAGCACTCTGCCTGACATCTATATAAGGCAATCTAGAATTCCGAAAAACAAGAAAGGTTTTGTCGAGATGAACATCAATACTTGCAGGCTGAATAGCATTTTCGCCCAGAGGGTCAACAATAATCCTGCCAGCAGCAATCTCCTCCCTTATTGTTCGGTCACTAAGTACCATTCTTGGTCTCCATAGTATTAAATTCTGATTCTATCAATAGCTCAAGAAAAATTTCGGGAAGACATTCTATTCAGAGTCACTGCAGGAATCACTTAATCGCAAACAAAGTACTAACAGTCAGGCTAATATCCAACTGGCCACTATTAATAGAGGTAGCCGGTGCAGCAGCCATCATCCTACTCATACCATAATCAGCCTCATATGGGGACTGAATAGAGCCGGATCCCATCTCATCTAATGAGATTATGGGGCCCAACTCTACATTGGTCAAAAGAGCATATTCTTGAGCTTTGTTGACCGCGTCTTCCACTGCTATCTTTCTAATTGTTGTCTTGTACGGATTGGGATCGTCAATAGTGAAATCGACACCATTAATCCGAACATAATCTCTTCCTGCCTCCACTGCACTGTCAATTATTTCCCCCACTTTATCCACTTCAAAAACCTTAGCTTTTACAGTGTTACTTACAGTGTAGCCCGTAAGTACTTGGGTATTGATCCGGTTACCGTTAATTGTTGCTTCCTTGTAGTCGTATCTAGGATAGATGGTAAAACTGGTTGTCTGGATATCCTTCTCTTCCACACCAAGTTTTTTTATGGTTGAGATTACCAAATCCATAGCTATAGATGCTTCAGACCTAGCCTTACTAACCTTACCTGCAAACACTTCAACTCCAATCTCAAGTACCGCAACATCGGGTTCCACAGATACCGTCCCGGTACCGGAAACTCTTATTCCGCCTTGTACCTCATTAACGCTTAAAGACTCTGAATTGGCCACACCTTTTACAGTTCCTCCATCTGCAAATGTGGAGGAAGAAGCATAAACCGGTGACAAGGCTGTTGGTTCTAGGCGCGCAACATTCTCATCGGTGATTGAGTCATTGTTGGAACAAGCCAAACTCATACTGATTATTAGTAATGTCGAAACAATCAATTTGTTCATCTGATCACCTGTAATAGTACATTTCGGGCAAATATTAACTTCTTAAAGGATACAACTATCCGGATTCAAAAAAACCGTTTTGGCACCGTCTTCTTGTATTAGAAGATATAATTAGGTGCTATGTATATTTATGAGAGAAAAATTCAAAGGGCAATCCGCGATATTGTGGAAACATCAATATTGGCTTTGTTCGTCTTTTCTGTTATGTATATTACGATTCAAAACTACCAAGTCGAAGGCTCCAGCATGACCCCAAATATCAACCAAGGCGATTGTGTCATAGCTAATAAAGCTGCGTACTGGAAAATATCAGACACTCGCTTTGGAATTTTCTTAGAGAACAACGCTCCCATCTTAAAAAACAGCTATTTATTTGGAGATCCCGATGTAGGCGATGTCATAGTGTTCACCTATCCGCAAGATCCGAGTCGCCATTTCATCAAAAGAGTGATAGGTAAGGAAGGAGATAGCATTCATATAAATGATGGTGAGGTTTTTTTAAATAGTGTTTTATTGGAGGAACCATATCTCGATCCCTCGTTAACCGATAGTTCCAATTGGGGTCCAAATGTTGTAGGAATAGGAGAATATTTCGTCCTAGGTGATAACAGAAGAGCAAGCAATGACTCCAGAGCTTGGGGAACAATTTCGGACGAGCATATAATAGGAAAACACCTCGGACGATATCCTTCCTCAGTGTGTTCTTTATCACCTATCACACAGGAAACCTACGATAAATAACAGATTTTTCTTGAAGACAGGAAATTCTATATATAGAATTGATGTTTAGTGAAGCTAAAATGGGCCGGTAGCTCAGTTGGCAGAGCATCGGACTTTTAATCCGAGTGTCGTGGGTTCGAATCCCACCCGGCTCACCATTTTACAGTCACTAAAACAGTGGATTTACGTACCGTCAAGGTTATCCGATTCTCATCTTGCCGACATCTTGCCGACATTTTTTTAAATTAAAGCCCTGACATAGATACTGCGATGGTGGGAATAATTTTAGTCCGTACATATTGCGGAGAGTTAATTAAAGGTGAAGCAGCAGACGGAGTGATTCGGTTGCTAACTGAAAGGTATGAAAAGCATAAGTACGCGACAATCATGGAGAAAGGCAATCCGGCCTCATTTCTACCGAAGTTTGATACAACGGTTGCTACTTGTTAATTGATATTAACGGTCTAAAAATTTGGTCGGAAACTGTAACCATCCTATATAGAGGCACTACCCCATCCACGGTTCGCATTGGAGAGAATTCTGACTGACACCCCTTTAAATATTTGATAAGGCTTCCTATAGGGATGGTATTATTCCAAAAATTACTTTAGAAGAAGTTGTCGTGGAACAATGGTGAAAAGTAAAACAAAAATTCCTCTCAGTGAAAGTCATCCAGACTTAGCTAAAGAATGGGAGCATGAAAAAAACCACCCGCTAACACCTGATGACGTGACAGCCGGTAGTGGGAAAAAATGCTGGTGGGTTTGCGAGAAAGGGTATGATTATTTTGCAGTGATTCATAGCTAGTATAAACATGGATGTAATGTATATAGTGGCAGAACACCTACCCCTGAGATGAATTTCGCTGTTGATCACCCAGAACTTATCTCTCAGTGGCACCGAACTAAAAATGGAACTGCCAAGCCTTCGTTATTACTGGCAGATCAATTGAAGGGATCTAGATAGGAGTTCTAGTGATATGAGATATCAAGATGAGAGGAACCACGGTTGCAGAGTATCCGATGACTGGATGTTTCGAGGTTTGAAGACGGTCGTCATGGAAAATGAAGTTTTACGTGTAGTTATTTTAGCTGATAAAGGCGCCGATATATATCAGTTTGTCCATAAACCTTCTGACATTGATTTTTTGTGGAGGTCACCTTGGGGAGTGACTAACCCTTCTACCTTTATACCTACCACCGGGGATGGAGTAGGTATTTGGATGGATACCTATGAAGGAGGTTGGCAAACTGTGCTACCTGGTGGCGGGTTTCCATCAAGATACGGAGGCGCGGATATGGGTTTGCACGGAGAAGTTAACACCATTCCCTGGGATTGCTTAATTTTGGAAGATGACGTTCAACGTGTCAGTGTAAAATTCTCGGTCCGGACGCATCGGACCCCGTTCTTTTTTGAGAAGACACTAACGCTGGAAGCAGGGTCGGCACGATTGAAAGTCGAGCAACGTCTTGTGAATGAAGGTGAAGAGCCTGTTCACTGTGTATGGGGAGAACATATCGCTCTTGGCGCTCCTTTCCTGAGTGATAAGTGTGTCATCGATCTTCCTGGAGGGACCGTTAAAAATCATCCTGTCGTCTTTCACGATAATAACCTTCTTAAAACAGGTTATGAATCTGCTTGGCCTTATACTCAACTGAAGGATGGCGGAACTCATGATTTAAGTATCGTGCCTGGCAAAGATTTCAAATCATATGACCAGTCTTATGTTAGTGATATGCCCGAGGGTTGGTATGGCATCACTAATACAGAATTAGGAGTTGGGTTTGGGGTTTCCTATTCCACAGATTTGTACCGATATTTGTGGTATTGGCAGTCTCTCGGAGGAGGTTCCGGTTATCCCTGGTATGGAAGAACCTACAATGTCGGAATAGAGCCATTCACCAGTTACCCCAATGAGGGATTGGAAAAGGCAGTCGAAAATGGGACTGCGTTGCTTGTAAATGGGAAAAAAGAAATCAAGACTACCCTATTTGCAGTGGCCTTTGAGTCTGACAAAGGTGTTACAAATATTCTTCCTGACGGTACGGTTAGGCTAAAATCTTAATTTTAAAGTATTGGTTGGGGTTCCGGATAATATATTTTTGAACGAAAGGCTATTGATATTAGGAAAGCTGTGATTTGCGGAGAATCGTTCGACGGAACTACAGGGAGAATACTACGTGTGGCACCCCCTAGCGCGTATCCCTCTTATCTATTCCCAACAGTGCCATTTCCACCCACACCGCGTCGTAAGGATGGCTGGTTTCGTTTTTTAATTTAATTTAACATCTAATTTTCTTGAAGCTATCATTCCTCCATCAACCAACAGGGTTTCCCCATTAACATATTGGCCTAGATCCGATGATAAATATAAAACCGCATTTGCTATATCACTTGGTAATCCACCTTTACCGGATGGTACAAAATCTTTTACATTGTCTGGGTTATGCGGTGGGCCATCTATCGAAGCATCTTCAATATCGGGTAGTCTATTTGAGATGGCTCCAGGAGCAATACAGTTTGCAGTAATATTTTTACCAGCTAAGTCTGCAGCTATGCCTTTTACCATTCTCCTCAAAGCCATTTTGGCTGTACCATACGCTGTCCAGTCTGGAATAGCGACATAAGAGTGAACACTTGATAAGCAAATTATTCTTCCGCCTGTTCCGCCTGAAATCATTTCTTTCGCAGCTCTTTGTGACGCAAAAAAATATCCTTTTAAGGACAAATCCATCATTCTGTCCCAATAGATTTCGTCTGTTTCGAAAAAAGGTCTTTGTTGATCAGGAAAAATAGCATTGTTTACTAAAATATCTATTTGACCATGCTTTTCCATAAAAGAATCAAAAACTGAGTTTATTCCCTCAATGTTACTCACATCACCTTTGTGAAAAGTAGCCTTCACTCCTTTATTTGAAATTATTTCCAGCAGTTTTTCGACGAATTCGTCGTCCAAAATATCATTTATGCCAACATCTGCACCTTCATTTGCTAAAGTTATTGCTATGCCCCGTCCTATTCCTTTTCTAGCTCCAGTAATTAGAACTTTTTTACCCTCAAGTAATCTCATTAATTTCTCCCCAAAATTAGTTTTGTCTTTCTGCTTGGCGATGGCTTGTTGAACACCTGATCAGTGAAAGTGTAAACCATCTGTGCACCAATGAAATTGCGATTAAATGGGTAAGAATGCGTAAGTGCAGTAGGTTTCCGAGTTCCTTCCTGGGCACCACTTTTTCACACTCCTACCCTAGTCTTTGTGGGTCCTTTTGAAAAACTAATCCTCCAGAACTGCATTCATCTTCTTTTTTGCGTTATTATGCCGGTATGAGAAAGCTTCTTTTTCTGACATTAATTTCATTGCTAGCTTGTTCTAGTACACAGCCTTTTGACAACTCCTCATTACCACCACCACCACAGAATGAAGCGACCGAGAAATCAGCGTTAGTGAAAATAATAAAGGTGGTTGATGGCGATACGATGGATGTGCGATTCAAAGATGGAACTACAGACAGAGTTAGATTACTTGGAGTGGATACCCCTGAAACAAATACTAAGAATAAGCCCAATGAATATGGGGACATCACCGACCTAAAATGTTTAACCAAATGGGGTGATAAATCTGATGATTATGCTAAGACAATTCTTGATGGAAAGGAAGTTCGCCTGGTCTTTGATGAAGCAGCCGGTGAAAGAGGTTATTACGGAAGGCTTCTTGCTTATATCGAATTAGAGGACTATGACTTCAATGAATCCCTTATTTCACGAGGATACGCAAGGGTTTATCAGGAAGGAACAAGTAGTAGAGAGGAGAGATACCTTTCTATTCAAAACAGGATTATATTGCAAGGAATAGGATTGTGGGGCGACTGCACTGATTGAGGTATCTTGATATTGCGTCGAGATGCAGAGGTGAAACACCTGTTTATAGTAAATCTAAAAAAGTACATGCTCCGAATATGGTGGAAGGACCACAGTAACCAACCAAAATGGTATTCGTTTGTATGATTAAGAAGGTTTGATTGCTGTGTTGATAATGCGATTGAAACCGGTTGTTATTTCCCTATCCATCTTGTCAAAAAGCTCAGCAGTGTCTTATTCTTGAGTTTTACTGGTGTCGCTAACCAATTAGAAGGTAGGGAGATTGAAATGGCAGATCGAAAACCAAATATAGTATTCATGTTTAGCGATCAGCAACGCTATGACACGATGGCCGCCTACGGGGCCGATTATATGCAGGTACCTCATTTGAACCAACTTTCTCGGGAAAGTTTCATATTTCAAAACGCCTATGTAGCTCAACCAGTATGTACCCCCGCAAGAGCGACAATAATGTCAGGATTGTATCCCCATACTGCAGGCCCAGTAGTTAATATGATCAACCTGCCCCCAGAGGTAAAGGTGATATCGGAAATGATATCTGACGAATACTACAAGGGTTATATGGGCAAATGGCACCTTGGAAATGATATTGAAAGACAGCACGGTTTCAATGTTTGGAAATCAAGTGAAGACTCTCATGGCGCGAGTTACAGTCACACCCAATTAAACAATGAGACGTCCTCATACACAGAATATTTAATTGAAAAGGGACATGAACCAGACAACGTCCCATCAATTCATGGAGAAAATGTAGCAGATGGCGACAAATTTAATGTGCCTGATGGATTCACGTGGTTGGGGGAATCTAGACAACGAGTACCTACATTTACCCCCGATGCACACTATGATATGCCTGAAGAAGATCAAATGGCATCTTATCTTGCGCAAGAAGCCACGAAATTTATAGAAGACAACAAAGACAGACCTTTCGTCCTCTACGTGAGCACATTCGAACCCCACTCTCCATACCATGGACCTTTTATGGATCAATACGACCCATCAACCCTCCCGGTAGGGCCTGCTTTCTTAGAAAAACCAGAAACAGCTTCGTTGGTAAACAGGGTCAGAGCTGATTATTTTATGAAGTTCATGCTTGACGGAGAAGATCAAACCAAAGACGCATACATGATGGGCCATGCAGCTCACCGGGAAGATGTAACAACCGAGGAAGGATGGCGTCAGTTGAGGGCGCATTATTTGGGCAATATTACGCTAGTAGACAAAATGGTTGGGACAATAAATCAAGCCATCAAAGATGCTGGTATAGAAGACAATACGATAGTAGTGTTTACCAGTGAACATGGAGACATGCTTGGTGATCACGGAATGTTAGAAAAACGTTCAATGTATGAAGAATCCGCTCGAGTTCCTCTGCTCATGAAAGTACCCTGGCTATCCAAAGGTAACCAGTTAATTGAAGGAAGTGTAGGCCATATAGACCTCGTTCCAACTTTACTTGACCTGATTGATCATGAGATACCAGATCATTTACAAGGAAAAAGCGTAAAGCCTGTTTTAGAAGGGGAATCTGATCTTTCTGAGAATGACGTATTCATATCTTGGACCGGCTACGACAACAACGCACCAGATAGGTTTTTAGGTGACATAAAGATTAATAGAATGCTCAGATTGCCTTGGAGGACAGTAGTAACTCCGGACAGATGGAAACTAGCTCTTTGCGCTGGTGATCAATGTGAACTCTACGACCTAAATGACGATCCTTATGAACAAAATAATTTGTTTAATGATCCTGACCAACAAGACCGAGTGAGGGATATGGCCGCCAGAATTAGAGTATGGCAAGTCCAAACCGGCGATACAGCACCCATTCCTTCCACGATTTAGTTCCATATAAATAGCCTGAGCCCCTACATACCAATATAAAGGCACCGCCCTACCTCAACCGGTTCACTTCTGCCGACATTTTGCCGACCAAATTCCCGACACGGGCTGATACTGGATGGTAGAACCGGTATTAATATTCCTTCAAAGTAGTATTTCTAGGTACGATTCGGCATATAATAACATTAGGCATCAAGAATGAATTGAACTTCAACTCCGTTGGCAGCAATCCTTCGATTGGTGCGGTGGGTTCGACTCCCTCGCGCTCCCGCCATATGGCTGATGTATTGTCTCAGATAACGTATG